>Ga0302287_10000006_pt1 | contig 284196 bp, 237 predicted proteins | sample III_Fen_E2_4_FD_200452 | JGI IMG/M metagenome (GOLD analysis project Ga0302287, IMG submission 200452) | Peat permafrost microbial communities from Stordalen Mire near Abisko, Sweden - III_Fen_E2_4 | ecosystem: Environmental > Terrestrial > Soil > Wetlands > Permafrost | place: Sweden... | reverse complement strand
TACGAAGACCAAGGATGTGCTGGTAGAGATCGGTGCTGTCCATACCCAAAACCTGCCTAGGAAAAAGCCAATGGTCTACGGGTGACGTACCTGCTACCCACAGAAAATCCGGGAGTGCCTAAAACTTTGCAGGGAATGGGAATCGCGATGCCGCATTCACGATCCTTTTGGGATATTTTTCATTATGGATTCATGACTTACGACAATGACCAAAATGGTTATGGAGAGGCAAGTAGTGTTGGTGGAGAGTATTTCTTCATCGGCTGGAAAGGCGTCATGTCCAGGGCAAATGTGCGGACCGTCATGCATGAGCTTGGGCACAATTTGACCTTGCCGGATTTGGGGCACACCAACAATGCTTGGATCTACGAAGGCGTGATGAATTATGCGTACCCGTATGCGCTAGGTTGCACTCCCGACAAGTGGGATCCTCTTTCTGGAAAAGGATCCGTAGACAATAAACGTTGGTGTGGCGAAATGCCCCGTAAAGACACTGTGCCGCTAGGCTATCCGAGGGCGGGTCAAGAGTGGTACCTCGGATGCGACCCCAATTCATCATTTTTTCTGCAGGATTCCTCAGGGGCACTTGCTTGGACTTGCGGTGGTGTGCCTATGGACTACGGCAATCGCGCACCGATCGCCTCTGACATTCCGGTGCGCACCGGGGAAGGTCCATTGAATCTGGCAACGGGCTACCGGGATCGCTATCCGATCTTTCAGTTCGTTGCTTCCGATTTGACGTATTCACATGGGCAATTGTGCACTCGGGTTCTAAGTGCTTTGGTGGAGTCCAAGGGGCTTGGGATCTGCAAGGAACGGCGTGGCAAGCCTATGCCGGAAACGACGTTTGGTGCCATCGATTTCAACGGAAATGGCGTCATCGACTCGTTGCCTGTCGATATCTGGACGGATAAACAGATCCGAAGACGATGGCTGTGGGACAGCATTCCGGAAGTGCAGAAGGATGTGGATGAGTGGGACAGAATTCGATTCACATCACCGACAAATCTAGTCAAGGGTATCGCTGTGGGGATTCCTTGTACTAACCACTTGATTTGGGGACGCGCCAGAATCGCGTATTGCAAGAACTGAAGGAGACTCTGATGAAAATTTTAGCGTTCGTAGCAGCATCGATCAGTGTGACGATGGCCCAGGCTCGTTTTGTTCCCACGCATCCTGGCCCCAATACGCCTGTGAAGCCGATACTGGGAATCGTGAATGGTGGCTTGGCGGATACAGCTAATCAGATGTCGATTGAGAGCTTGTACCATTACCAGGTTTATGTGGATAGCGGATACATGCAGATTATGGGGCCTGGTGTGGAAGGGAGTTGGTACCTGCGGTATGTGGTAAGTGGCGTTGATTTTGATAGCGAAGTAGATTCTGATTCTGGCGATCAGAAAGTGGGGTTTGGTTTTAGGTATGATGGCATTTTAGCTGTTCTAGATTCCGGAATAGCAGCGCCTATTCGTGTGGGCGAGTTTATGGCAAGGAATTGGGGGATGGTTGGCGGTGATATTGGGGGTGCTGCGTATGATCCTCAGAATTTGTCATACCTTAAAAATACGGCGAATGTTAATGACACTATTGATGTTCGAATGGTTGTTCGGTACTGGTACTTTGATATAGCCGCAGATACGAAGAAGTTTGATACAGCATACTTAGACTTTGGGTTGGAATACCATCGTGGCCAATTGATCCCCGGCCTTGGCATCAAGGGCAAGGCAAAGTCCACGCTTCAAGCAGTTGCGGGAGGCTGGAAGGTTCCAGCAGGCGGGCGCTGGACCTTGCGCAATCTACAGGGCCGCGAGATCCCGTTGCGCCAGGAATCCACCAACGACGGCGTGATGTTGCTGCCCCAAGGGCTTCACGGCGTTGGTGTGCTCACTGGTCCCAATGGCCAAGCCAGCAAGGTGCACAGCTTGGGCGGGAACTGACGGCGGCTGGGCGGCGTTCTCCCCCCGACCGTCACCCGCATGGGCCAAGACCGCCGTCGGCGGGCTTGGTGAGCGAAGCGAATAGGGCGGGAAGAGGGGCCCTACTTCTTCTTTTTCTTCTTGTCCGGGCCGTCCTTGGTCGGGATCAGCATGCCGGGGCCGAACTCCTCGGTCTGGATGGCTTCCAGGCTTTGGCGCAGCACGGAAGTGTCGGCGGGCACGGTGCTGCGGACGAGCATGTTGCGCTCGCCCGGGACCAGCAGGAAGGCCGAAAGCCGTGTTTGCACGCCTTCCTTGGTGTTCTTCAGGCCAAAGCGCAGGATCACCCGCTGCTGCGGGGTGGCCTCTACGTTGAAGAGGCTCGCGATCAGGGCGCTGTCGCTTGCGTGGCTGAAGTCCAGGCTGTCGTTGCGGTTCTGGCTCAGCATCCAGTTGCGGTTCATCAGACGCGTCACCACCTTGGACTTGACCTGCTCGATCTTGAGGTCGGGCAGGAGAAGCTCGACGGCAGGGGGCTTCACGGTGTCCACGGCGGCGGGTTTGGCCGCCGGGGACGGGCTTTGGGCAAGACACAGGATGCTCAGGGCCAGAGGCAGTGCAGTCATAGGTCTACGATGCCAGCAAACGGCCTGCGAGTCAAGCCGTTTCGGCCAGACGCTCGTATTCTTCCACCATGGCCTCCAGGGCGCGGTGGCCCGCGCGCCAGAAGTCCTCGTCCAGGGTGATGCCCACCGAGGCGCAGGCCTGGGCCGGATCCTCGCTCGAGCCCTTGGAGAGCAGTTCCAGGAACTTGGGCTCGAACCCCTTGGGGTCCTCCTTCCAGCACTGGTAGAGCCCCAGCACCAGGAGCTGCCCGAAGGTGTAGGCGTAGCAGTAGAAGCGGGTGTGGATGAAGTGGGGGATGTAGCTCCAGCCCCAGGCGTAGGCCGGGTTCATGGTCACGGCGTCTCCGAACAGGGCGGCGTTGGCCTCGGTCCAGATTTGACAGATCCTGTCAGCCGCCAGGAGGCCGTCCTTGCGGGCGGTGTGCACGCCCAGCTCGAACTCGGTCAGGACGTTCTGGCGGTAGCAGGTGGCCAGGGCGTCCTCGATGCGCGAGGAGAGGATGGAGCGGCGCACCAGCGGGTCGGTCTCGCGGCCCAGGAGCTCCTGGGCCAGGAGCATCTCGCCGAAGACCGATGCCGTCTCGGCCAGCACCAGCGGGGCGTCGTACAGGAACAGTGGCTGGACGGCGCTCTTGAGGAAGTGGACGCCGTGGCCCAGCTCGTGGGCCAGCGTGAACACGTCGCGCAGGTTGCCGGTGTAGTTCATCAGCACGTAGGGATGGTGGTCGGGCTGGGTGCCCGAGCAGAAGGCGCCGTCCTCCTTGCCGGGGCGGACCTCGGCGTCGATCCAGCCGTGCTGCGAGAACTTGGCGGCCAGCGTCTCGAGCTCCGGGCTGAAAGAGCGGTAGGCCGCGTGGACCGCGTCCAGGGCCTCGTTCCAGTCGTACTTCTTGTCGGTCTCCGTGAGCGGCGCGTACAGGTCGGTGTTGGCGAGCGTGTCCATGCCCAACAGGCGCGCCTTGGCGCGCCAGAAGCGCTGGGCCACGCCGTAGTTCTCGTGGGTCACGCGCATCATCGACTCCACCACGGCGTCGGGGAGCGAATTGCCCATGTGGGTGCGGCTCATGGGGGCCGTGTAGCCGCGCATCTCGCAGTCGGTCTGGTGGTCCAGGCACAAGCTATTGAAGACGTGGGCCAGCACCAGTCCGTTCTTCTCGTACACGGCCAGGTAGGCCTCGTGGGCCTTGCGGCGCATCTCGGGGCTGGGGTGGCGGGAATAGGCGAGCATCTCGGCGCCGGTGTGGTCGCGCAGGCCGCTGCCGTCGTCGAAGGGGAAGGTCAGGGAGTTGGTCAAGTCGTCGAAGAGTTGCACCAGGGCGGCCTTGCCGGTCAGGTCCTTGCGGCTGGCCATTCGCTCCTCGGGCTCCGAGAGGATGTGGTCGCGGTACTTGCAGATCTCGGCCACCAGGCGGCGTAGACGCAGGGCGCGCGGGTCGCTCCACCAGGAATCCACCGTTTCCTGGGGCAGGGCAGAGATCTCCACACTGAAGAAGGAAAGGCCGGCTTCCAGTTCCGATCCCAGCTCGCGCACCTGGGCCTGCAGGCTGGTGGCCACCGGGTTGCGGGCGTCGGCGGCGTAGAAGAGCGAGGAGTAGTTGAACAGGCGCCACTGCACCAGCGTGAGCGCCTCGTAGCTGTCGAGCATCTCACCGGCCTCGGACGGGGAGAGGGCTTCCATGCGGCCCATCCAGCGGGACTTCCAGGCGTCCGCCAGGCTCCGGGCCAGGGCGATGTCGCGGGTCAGCTCGGGTGCGTCGGGCGCCGGGTAGAATTCCGCGAGGTTCCAGCGCACGCCGCTTGCGCTGGCCTGGGCGGGGTTGGTGCCGACGGGTTCGGAGTCGAGGCGAAGGGTCATGGAGGCGGCTTTCTGAAGCTTGGTGCGATGAGCTTTGGCGAATGAGGCGGCGTCGGATTTCGGCCTTTGGTCAGGCGGAGGTGACTGCCTTGGACAGGGCGACAAGATCCGAAAGGATGGCCTCGAAATCCCGTGTCTGCAATCGGGCTGGGGAAAAGACCGATCCGCCGAAGGCCAGGGCTTGGGCACCGGCGTCCAGGTAGTCGCGGGCCGTGGCGGCCGAGACGCCTCCGCAGGCCAGGATGGGGATGTCCCGGAAGGGGCCGCGCAGCTCCCGCACGTAGGCGGGGCCCCCGGCGGCCTTGGCCGGGAAGAGCTTGACCATGGCGGCACCGGCTCGGTGGGCGTCCCAGACCTCCTGAGGCGTGAAGGCTCCGGGGAAGGTGGGCAGCGAATGGAGGCGGGCATAGGCCTGGACTTCGGTCACCAGGCACGGGGATACGAGGAAGGATGCACCGGCCCAGTGGGCGGCCTCGGCAGAGTTCTTGGACAGGATGGTGCCGGCTCCGACTTCGGCCTTGCCATCCATGAGGCGCTTCAGGGTGCGGACCTGCTCCATGGCGTTGGGGGTATTGGCGGCGATCTCCACGAAGGGAATGTCTGCCTGCAGCAGGCAGTCGGCGAGTCCTGGGAGGGCTTCCATCGGGGCGTCGCGCAGGATCGCAAGGAGGGGATGCGCCCGCAGTCGGGCGATGAATTCCGGATTTGAGGGAGCGCTCATGGCTCAATGGTAGGAACATCGGCGGGGGTGTTGATGCGAGTGGACAACAGAAGTGAAGAAAGTCGGGGAAAGGTTGACGCGCAGCGATCGGGATATTCCTACACTTTTTGCGTTATGGCGAAAGATCCCGCCAGCCTTGCCGAATCCGGTTCCGAAACTGAGATCGAGGACACGCTCCGCAAGAGTGGGGCACTCGAGCTCGGTCGGATCGCTACGATCGTGATCGATCCGGAAGGATTGATCCGCTCGGCCAACCAGCAGGCGGGATGGATCTTCGGGAAGGATTCCTTTCGTCTGGCCGGGACATGGGTTCAGGATCTGGGTCTGGACAACGTGCGTGGAGCGCCGCTGTTCTCCGACATCACCAACTACCTGGACACCTCTTACGGGTATTCCGAATGGGAGCGCGAGTATGCGCCTCCGGGCGAGGATGCGCTCACCTTGCGGCTGCGTTCGATCCAGCGCGACGACCACTGGCTCCTGCTGGTGGAGGACATCACGTCCCAACGGCTGCTGGAGAGCCGTTTTAAAGCCATCTTAGGTACGTCGCGCGACGGCATCTTGGTGGTGGACGAGAACGGGCTGGTTTCCTGGCCCAACAGTCGTTTTGGATACTTCTTCGGATTGAACTGGCGGCAGTTCAAGGGGCTGCACTACCGTGCCGTGGTGGAGCTGATCCGCGACACCTTCGCCAATCCCGCCGAGTTCATGGCCGTGGTGCACAAGATCGAGACGACGCCCGAGGCCCATGCGGAAGCCGTGCTGCGGCTGGAGTTCCCGCGCACCATGGTGGTCCAGATCTACACGCGGCCGATCTCCAACGCCAGCGGTCACACCGTCGGGCGGGTCTGGTTCGTGAGCGACGTCACGGCCTTCAAGGACATGGAGTCCCAGCTCAAGGCAGTCAACCAGGACCTGGAATTGCGCGTGCGGGAGCGCACCCAGCAGCTGGAGTCCCAGAACCGGGAGCTCGACCGCGCCCGACTCGTGCTGGAACGCATGAATACCTCGCTGGAGTCGGAACTGGACATGGCCAAGCAGGTCCAGCAGGGAATTCTGCCCAAGTTCCTGCCCGACTTGGTGGGCTGGGACATCGCGGCGGAGTGCCTGCCGACCGGCAAGGTGGGCGGCGACTTCTACGACGTGGTCCAGATCTCGCCCGACGAGCTCTTCGTGCTGGTGGCCGACGTCTCGGGACACGGGGTTTCCTCGGCGCTGGTCACGGCCATGGCCAAGATGGCTTTCCAGCGGCACATGGAGGCCGATCGCTACACCGACCTGGGAACCATCCTGCAGCAGGTGAACGACCAGTTGCGCTCGGTGATCCGCACCGACCACTACCTGACGGCCTTCGCGGCCCACATCACGCTTTCCACCGGGCGCATGCGCTACTGCCGCGTGTGCCATCCCTACCCGTACATCGTGCGGGCCGGTGGGGAAGTGGAGACGCTCACCATGCGGGGCGGCTACTTCCTGGGCATGTTCGACAACTCGACCTACATCGAGGAGGAGACGGTCCTGGAGCCGGGGGACTTTCTGTTTCTCTACACCGACGGGCTCAACGAAAGCTTCGATCCGGAAGGCCAGCAGTACGGCCGTGCCCGCTTGGAGTCGGTCGTCGGTGCCTGGGCTTCCCAAGGGGCGCAGGCGGCCATGGGCGGCATCCTGTCGGACCGCGATGCGCACGCCCGAGGGCGTCTGCCCAACGACGACATCACGATCGTGGCGCTGCGCCGGCAGGTGGCGGCGCAGGAAGAAGGCTAGCATGAAGATCTGCGTTGCCGGCGGAGCCGGGTACATCGGAAGCCACACGGCGCACCATCTGACGGAACTTGGGCACGAGATCGTGGTCCTGGACAATCTGGCCACCGGCCACCGCACTTCGATTCCCGCCACGGCCACCTTCGTGCACGGTGACGTGGCCGATCCGCTGACCTCCCGCCGTGCCCTCAAGGGCTGTCGTGCGGCCGTCTACCTGGCGGCGCTCAAGGCCGCAGGTGAGAGCATGACAGATCCTGTCAAATATGCGCGGGCCAACCTCTCGGGCACCCTGAGCTTCCTGGAAGCCTGCCTCGACAGCGGCGTCGAGTTTGTAATCTTCAGCTCCAGCGCGGCCGTGTACGGTGCGCCGGTGCGCCTGCCCATCGACGAGACCCATCCCACCGAGCCCGAGAACTTCTACGGCTACACCAAGCTCGAGATCGAAAAGGTGCTGGGCTGGTACTCCCGCCTCAAGGGCCTCAAGAGCGCCTCGCTCCGGTACTTCAATGCGGCCGGCTACGACCCCAAGGGCCAGATCGCGGGCCTGGAGCAGAACCCCGCCAACCTCATCCCCATCGTGATGGAGGTGGCCTGCGGGGTGCGCAAGGAACTGCAGGTCTTCGGCGGCGACTACCCGACTCCCGACGGCACCTGCATCCGCGACTACATCCACGTCACCGACCTGGCCCGTGGCCACGCGCTGGCGCTGGCGCACCTTGAGAACGGCGGCGAGACGTTCTCGGTGAACCTCGGAACGGGACGAGGCCACTCGGTGCTGGCGGTGGCCGAAGCCGCCCGCAAGATCACTGGCCGCTCCATCCCGCACCGCATTGTGGAGCGCCGCGCGGGCGACCCGTCGGAGCTGTGGGCCTCCAGCCAGAGCGCCAAGGACCTGCTGGGTTGGGAAGCCCAGCACAGCTCGATCGAGGAGATCCTCGAGACCACCTGGAACGCCTACCGGAAGAACGGGTTGGGCGGGAACTGACTGATCGGCGGCTTCCGCCGCTGATTTTCTTTCACTCTGATCGATACGAGCCGGGTTCTGCCCGGCTTTCGCGTTTTTGGCTAAAGCCCGTTTTTGCGCTTTCAGGTCCCTGGTGCATCGGAAGCATCGGGCGTGCCAGCGCGCGTGGCAGGGGTGGCAGAGTGCGTTTGCGAGAAATTTCGGGAAATTTCAAAAAAACGCTAAAGTCGGGGGTGCAGCGGCCGATAAGGGAAGTGGAGAACTCCGGCCTTCGGGTCGCAGGGCTTCTGCCGGTCAGGGACGTCCGGCAGGTCAGGACTTTCACGGAGGACTACGATGCGTATATATAACAATGTAAGCGCGGTCAATTCCCAAAACCAGTTGGACGCCAACACTCGCATGATGGGCAAGAGCCTCGAGCGGTTGTCCACCGGGCTTCGCATCAACAGATCGGCCGACGATGCGGCCGGCCTTTCGGTGTCGGAGGGGTTGCGTTCGCAGATACGGGGGTCGCAGATGGCGCAGCGCAATGCCGACGACGCCTCTGCCATGCTGCAGGTGGCGGAATCGGGATCGCAGCAGATCGTCGACTCGCTGCAGCGCATGCGCGAACTGGCCATCCAGTCCGCGAACGGAACCTACAGCAACCAGGACCGCGAGTACATCCAGAACGAATTCGACCAGCTCACCTGCGAGATCAGCCGTATCGGGAATTCCACCACCTACAATGGCGTGGCGCTCCTGAACAGCTCGAGCACCACCTTCACCTTCCAGGTGAGCGCGGCGGCCTCGGGCACGGCAAGCTCTTCCACCATCTCCTTCCAGAGCGTGGACCTGGCCCAGTATGGCGTGGCGAGCAAGGTGGGGACGGTGGAGACGCAGGCCAACGCCCAGGCGGCGGTGGCCTCCATCGACTCGGTGCTGAACTCGGTACTGAGCCTGCGCTCGGACATCGGTTCGGTGATGAATCGCCTGGACAAGACCATCACCAACCTGGGCAACATGGTGGCCAACATCACGGATGCCGAAAGCCGCATCCGGGACGTGGACTTTGCGACCGAGACCACCAAGTACTCGCGCAACCAGATCCTTACGCAGTCCTCCACCAGCATGCTGGGGCAGGCCAACCAGCTGCCCTCGGGAGTCCTCACGCTCCTGAGATGAAACTCGCATTCTGATCCGATCTAGACGAGCCGCTCCTGAAATTCGGGAGCGGCTTTTTTGTTGCTCGATGCCCGTCGGATCTACTTTCCAGGGCACCGTTTCACGAAAGATGATAGCCTTACCCAATGGACACGATCTTGAAGACCTATCCCCTTTGGACAGAATTCGACCTCCATCTCTTCCACGAAGGCAGTCACGACAGGACTTGGGAGCACATGGGCGCGCACCGCGCGACGTACCAGGGCGTCGAGGGCGTGGCCTTCGCGGTGTGGGCGCCCAACGCGCGCCGCATCGCGGTGATCGGCGAGTTCAACGGTTGGAGCCCGGACGCGCACCTGATGGAGCGCCTCAACGACGGCGGGCTGTGGCAGTGCTTCGTGGCCGGTGCGCAGGTGGGGCAATCCTACAAGTTCCACATCGTGTCGGGAGTGAACGAGCATTGGGTGGAGAAGGCCGACCCGTACGGCTTCTGGATGGAGATGCGCCCGTCCACGGGATCGCGCATCGCCGACCTGGGCTACGACTGGTCCGACGCCGCCTGGATGGAGACGCGCGGCGCGCGGCACGGCCTCTCGGCTCCGATGTCCGTCTACGAGATGCACCTGGGCTCGTGGCGCCGCGATCCTTCCGACCCCGAGCGCTACCTCAGCTACCGCGAGATCGCCCGTGATTTGACGGAATATGTCAAACGCCTGGGGTTCACCCACGTGGAGCTGATGCCCGTGGCCGAGCACCCCTTCGACGGCTCGTGGGGCTACCAGGGCATCGGCTACTTCGCGCCCACCAGCCGCTTCGGCGAACCGGCCGACTTCAAGTTCCTGGTGGACGAGCTGCACAAGGCCGGCGTGGGCGTGATCCTGGACTGGGTCCCGGCGCACTTCCCCAAGGACTTCCCGGGCCTTGCCTACTTCGACGGCACCCATCTCTACGAGCACGCCGACCCGCGCCAGGGCGAGCACAAGGACTGGGGCACCTACATCTTCAACTTCGGCCGCAACGAGGTGAAGAACTTCCTAATCTCCAACGCGCTCTTCTGGCTGCAGGAGTACCACATCGACGGCCTGCGCGTGGACGCCGTGGCCAGCATGCTCTACCTGGACTACTCCCGCAAGGACGGCGAGTGGATCCCCAATAAGTACGGCGGCCGCGAGAACATCGAGGCCATCGACTTCCTGCGCACCCTCAACGAGAAGGTCCATGCCCAGTGCGAGGGCGCCTTCACTGTGGCCGAGGAATCGACCGCGTGGCCGGGCGTCTCGCGTCCCACCTACGTCGGGGGGCTGGGCTTCACCTACAAGTGGGACATGGGCTGGATGCACGACACGCTGGACTACGTCGAGCGCGATCCGATCCACCGCAAGTGGCACCACGACAAGCTCACCTTCCGCATGCTCTACGCCGGCAGCGAGAACTTCGTGCTGCCGCTTTCTCACGACGAGGTGGTCCACCTCAAGGGATCGCTTCTCACCAAGATGCCCGGCGACTGGTGGCAGAAGTTCGCCAACCTGAGACTGTTGTTTGCCAACCAGTGGGGCAACCAGGGCAAGAAGCTCATGTTCATGGGCGGCGAGTTCGGCCAGTGGAGCGAGTGGAACGAGTGCCGCAGCCTGGACTGGCACCTGGAGGACTTCCCGACCCATCGAGGCGTGCAGACCTGGGTGGGTGACCTCAATCGCCTGTACGTCCAGGAGCCAGCCATGCACGAGGGCGACTGCGCTCCCGGCGGCTTCCAGTGGGTGGACTGCACCGACACCGACCAGAGCGTGGTCAGCTTCATCCGCCAGGGCAAGGATCCCGACGACGTGCTCCTGTGGGTGTTCAACTACACCCCGGCGCCGCGTCCCGGCTACCGGGTGGGCGTGCCGCGCGGCGGCTTCTGGAGCGAATGCCTGAACTCCGACGCCACCGTGTACGGTGGATCGGGGATGGGCAACTGCGGTGGACAGGACGCCTCGGAGCAGGGCTGGCAAGGGAAGCCCAACTCGCTGCAGCTCACGCTGCCGCCGCTTTCCGTGCTGGTCTTCAAGCCGGCGGCTCGGAAGGGCGCTTGAGCGCTCCGGCCCGAGCTTGGCGCGGACAGATCCTGTCTGCAGGCAACCCGAACCGGCTGGGGGCGCACGCCACGCCGGAGGGCGTCTCCTTCGCCGTCTGGGCCGAACGCGCCAGCGCTGTGGAGCTGTGCCTCTTCGAAGGAGGGCATGAGGTCGCGCGCCTTACCATGCCCGGCAACGAGGACGGCATCTGGCACGGCTTCCTGGCCGGGGCCGAGCCCGGGCTGGTGTACGGGTACCGGGTGGACGGTCCGTCCGACCCGAGCCGTGGCCACCGCTTCGATCCGGCCAAGGTGCTCCTGGACCCGTGGGCCAGAAAGGTCGCGCGCCTTCCCGCCTGGGAGGCGGCAATGGAGACGGCCGGGCAGGACAACGCCGGCTGCGCGGCGCTGGGCGAGGTGGTGGCTGAGCTGGAGCCGCCCACGGCGCTGCGCAAGCATCCGCGCGGCAAGACGATCCTGTACGAGGCCCACGCCAAGGGATTGACCCGCCTGCATCCGGAGGTGCCGGAGCACCAGCGGGGGACGTTGGCGGGCCTTGCCCATCCGGCCGTGATCGCCCACCTGCGCGGGCTGGGAGTCACCGCCATCGAGCTTCTGCCGGTGCAGGCCCATGCCGACGACCGTTTCCTGGTGGAAAAGGGGCTTTCGAACTACTGGGGCTATTCCACCCTCTCCTACTTCTCGCTCCATCCCCAGTGGGCCAGCGTCCCCGGTCGGGAGCGCGAGGAGTTCCTGGAGGCGGTGAAGCGCTTTCATGAAGCCGACATCGAGGTCATCCTGGACGTGGTGTACAACCACACCTGCGAAGGCGGGACGGACGGCCCGGCGCTCTCGTGGCGGGGCTTTGGCTCCTGGTACCGCATGGATCGCGATGGTCGCCACGAGGACTTCACCGGATGCGGCAACACGCTGGACCTGCGCAAGCCCATCGTGCTGCGCCTGATTGCCGAGTCGCTGCGGTCGCTGGTTGCCACCTACGGCGTGGACGGCTTTCGCTTCGACCTGGCCTCGGTACTGGGGCGCGCCCACCACGACTTCGATGCGGAGTCGGCATTCTTCCGGATCCTGTCGAAGGACCCGGTCCTCTCGCGGGTGAAGCTGATCGCCGAGCCCTGGGACGCCACCTGGGACGGCTACCGCCTGGGGGCCTATCCACGAGGCTGGAGCGAGTGGAACGACCGCTTCCGCGACACGACACGCCGCTTCTGGCGTGGCGACGAGGGGCAAGGACACGCCTTCTGCCAGGCCATGAACGGTTCGCTCGAGACCTTCCCCGAGCGCGGCCCCAAGGCCAGCGTCAACTTCGTGACCTGCCACGACGGCTTCACGTTGCGCGATCTGGTGAGCTATCGCGAAAAGCACAACGAGGCCAACCTCGAAGGCAACCGCGACGGCTCCGACCACAACGAGTCCTGGAGCGGGGGCGTGGAAGGCCCGAGCGGCGATCCGGCCGTCGAGGCGATCCGCGAGCGGCAGATGCGCAACCTGCAGGGCACGGCATTGCTTGCCCGCGGCATCCCGATGCTCCTGGCCGGCGACGAGTTCGGGCAGAGCCAGCAGGGCAACAACAACGCCTACTGCCAGGACAACGAGCTGAGCTGGATCCGTTGGGACGAAGGCGCGGCCGGACAGAATCTGTCCTTCATCCGCAAGCTGACCCGCCTGCGCCGCGAGGTCCTGAGGATCGAGGCGCCGGTGCGGTCCTTCGCTCCCGACGGCGCCCCTGCGGAGCCGGATGGTGCCGTCTGCCTCCTGTTCGGCGATTCCCTGCTGGGCCTGTTCAACCCGTTGGGGCACGAGGTCGGCTTCGCGCTTCCGATCCCGCCCCAGGGCCATGCCTGGTGCTTCCATCTCTCCAGCGCCGATCCGGAACGCGATCCCGACAGCCATCCGGTCCAGCGCTTCCAGGTGCCGGCGCACGCCTTTGTGCTTCTGCGTCCCCACTTGAATCTGTTGCTCCACACACATATCAACGAATCTTGATATATTGATGCGTATGAACTTTCCAGCACCGTCGAGCCAGCGCCCAACGCTCTCCTTCGAATTCTTCCCTCCCAAGACCGAGGACGGCTGGGCCACGCTCCGCGACACCTTGGCCGACACGCGTCGGCACCGACTGGACTTCGTGTCGGTCACCTACGGGGCCGGTGGTAACACCCGTGCCAAGACCATCGAGGTCTGCAGCGAGATCCTGCGCGACCACGGCATTCCCCCGATGGCCCACCTGACCTGCGTGGGACATTCGGTCGCCGAGATCGACGCCGTGTTGGACCAGCTCCAGGAGGCTGGCGTGAGCACCATCCTGGCCCTGCGCGGCGATCCGCCCAAGGGCGAGACCGACTTCGTGCCGCACCCGGAAGGCTTCGCCTACGCCTCGGAGCTGATCGCCCACATCGCCAAGCGACGCAGCTTTCGCATCGCGTGCGCCTACTACCCTGAGGTCCATCCGCAGGCAGTCTCCGCCCAACACGACCTGGACGCGCTCCTGAAGAAACAGGCGCAAGGAGCCAGCATGGGCTTGTCCCAGATGTTCTTCGAGATCGAGGCCTGGCTGCGCTTCCGCGACCGCGCCCGCGCCGCCGGCGTGACCATCCCGCTCCTGGCGGGCATCATGCCCATCTCCAACCTCCAGAGCATCCTGCGCTTCGCCCAAGGCTGCGGTGCCGCCGTGCCGCAAAGCGTGGTGGACCGCCTGGCGCCCTTGGAGCACGACCCCGAGGCCATGGTGCAGGCGGGCATCGAACTGGCCGCCGACCTGTCGGAGCGCCTGGTGCGCGAAGGCTGCGAAGGCATCCACCTCTACACCCTCAACAAGACCACCTCCAGCCCCCGCGTGGTCGGGCTCTTGCGCGAGCGAGGCCTGTTCCGGATCTGAGCCGCTTGGGCGCCCCCGGCCATGGGGCCGGTCGGGCCCTCGTGAACCGGGCCGCCTGCGGCGTCCCGGCCCTGTCGGGCTTCGGTCCCTGGCGCGGTCGAACGCTTACTTCGATAGGCGTTCGGCGGCGTCCACGGTGTTGGACATGAGGATGGCGCGGGTCATGAGGCCAACGCATCCGGGAACGGGAGTGATGGCCGAGGCGACCTCCTTGGCGGCGGCGAAGTCCACGTCGCCCACCACGCGGTAGCCCTTGGCGCTGGTGGGATCCTCCACGCGGTTGATGCCCACGTCGATGACCACAGCGCCCGGCTTCAGCCAGGAGGCCTTGACGAACTCCGGCTTGCCGATGGCGGCGATCACGATGTCGGCTTCGCGGACTACGGCCTGGAGGTCGGGCGTGCGGCTGTGGGCCACCACGACCGTGGCATCGCCGAATTCCCCCTTGTGGATCAGGAGGTTGGCCATGGGCTTGCCGACGATGTCGCTGCGACCGATCACCACGGCCCGTTTGCCGGCGGTGGGGATGCCGTAGTGCTTGAGCACCTGGATCACTCCCCAAGGGGTGCAGGAGCGGTGCCCGGGGCGATCCAGGGCCAAAAGCCCCACGTTGGTCGGATGGAATCCGTCCACGTCCTTGGCTGGATCGATGCAGTCGACCACGCGGGCCTCGTCCAGCCCCTTGGGCAGTGGCGATTGGACCAGGATGCCGTGGACCTTGGGATCCTGGGAAAGGGCCCTCACATGGGCTTCCAGGTCGGCTTGGCTCATGGTTGCCGGGAAACGGAAGGTGCGGGACTCGATTCCCAGCTCCTTGGCGTCCTTGTCCTTGGCATTGACATAGATGTGACTGGACGGGTCGTCGCCCACCAGTGTCACGGTCAGGCAGGGCACGATGCCTTTGTCCTTCAGGGCTTGGATGCGTGTCTTCAAGTCTTCGCGCAGGGCGGAGACGACCGGTTTGCCTTCGAGGATCTTGGTCATGCGTCGGTGCTTTCCTTGGTGCTTTCGAGCAGGGCGTCCAGGCGGGCCTGGAGCTCGCGGCGTTCGAGTTCGAGCTGTTCGCGGATCTTCTTCACGTCCCACAGGTCGCCGGCGATGTTCAGGGCGGCCAGCACCGCGGCGCGGAAGCGGTCGCCAGCGCCAGCGGCCTTCTGGGCTTGGCGGAACTGGAAGTCCACGAAGCCCGCGATCTGGTCGATCTCCTCGGTGGAGCCGTCGGAACGCAGATGGAAGGTCTCCCCTCCGATCTGGACCTTGCGTGCTTCCTGGGGCGTGAAGTCGGGCATCTCAGGCCTCCGTGGGCAGTTGATCCAAGAGGGCCTTCACGCGGGATGCGGCGGTCTGCATGCGCTCCTCGCGGGCGCGGGCCTCGTGCTGCAGCGCTTCGATCCGGGCTTCCAGCTCCGTGACCTTGCCCTTCCACAGTTCGGCATCGCTGCGGGCGGCGTCCACGCGGGACTGCGCCTCGCGGGAGGAGGTCAGGAGTTTCTCTACGCGCTTGGTCAGCTCTTCGATGGCTTCGATGGGATCCATACGGCAAATCTCAAACCGCAAGGGCCACTCTGCAAGGGATGGGGACGCAGGTATCGCAATTCGCCCCGCCGGATCGCCGGGCGCGGGAGGTACTTTTGCGGCATGATGCACTTCCGACGGGCGCGCAAGACCGCCAGGGACGCCGATCCGGGCCTTGGGGTCCAAGGCCTTTGCCGCCGGACGCCTGGTGCACGCCGACGGCAGCTTCAACGTGCTCCGCTGGAGGCGTTGGGCAGATTTATGGGCATCGCGGTGGGCGCCGGTCTTCTCTATGGCCGCTTCCCGCGCGCGGGAAGGTGCTGTGCTCCTTGGGTGGACGAGGACGCGGCCAAGCTGCACGAGACCGAACCGGTGGCGATGGTGCGGGAGTCCTGAAAGGCGGGAGGGCGGATTTCGAGCGGAAGCTTGTGTTCCGCATCCTTGGGGTGCGCGCCGTGTAATCTGACGATGTGAGCCAAATCACGACATTGGCACAAGGATTGACTGTATAATGGAGGATGACGGGAGCGGGTCGCTTCCCGGATCTGGGCAAAGGGTTCACCATGAAGACGACGACTTCGATCTCTGCTGCGGTCACGGCGAGTTTCCTGCTGTGCGCTGGCCTGGCCCAGGCCGAAGTGGGCGTGACGGTGCGTGTCGGCACGCATTCCGGCGATGCACACTATGACCATCGTTACTACAACCGCCACGACCATGCCCGCTGGGAACACGAACACTGGGAACACAGCTATTACCACGATCGCGAGCCCGAACGGGTGATCGTCGTGGAAAAGAAGGTCTACGTGCCGGTTCCGGAAACCCCGAAGGTGGAAGAGCCCAAGCCGGTGGAGCCGACTTGGAGCAAAGAGACCCGCAGCATGAACTCGGTGGACTGAAGGTCAGGGAGGGCAGGGGACTTGGGCATTCACCGGTCCCCAAAGAGCCATTCCGCCTCGATTCCACATCAGCTGGTGCTTCTGCGAACGACGCAGGCGCATCTCCAGAGGGACGTGGCTGGATTTCCCGAAGATTGGCGAGGGCTGGCGGGCGTGGTCCTGCAGCACCCACGGGGGCAGCGGAATGGTTGAGTCACGTGCGGTGGTGTCGTCCAGCATGGTGACAATACGCCCCGGACTCCAGAGTCGGCTGATGCCCCTGAAACTGGTCATCGACAGCTCCGCATGGCGAGGCAGGTCGCGTTCCAGACAATGCAAGGTGGCAACCGTGGCAGGCTTGACGTCGGGAATCCAGCGGGACCATAGGCCCAACACCAGGAACGGTGTGACCAGAGGCAGCAATCGGGCCGGGGTGATCCCGCGAGGATGCTGAGCCATGGCATCGAGCGTGGCCAGCCACAGGAATGGCAGGATGGGCGCGGAGTAGCGGAATAGCGGCAGGTGGATCCTGGGGGTGTCCGATAGAAAATTGATTCCCAGCTGCGGCAATGCTGGCAGGAGCCACAAGGGCGAGATCAGGAATGCCCCCAGGGTACCCGCAATCCACAGTCCGGCCGCCAGCAGACGCGTGGGCGAGAACATGTGGAGGGCGCTTGCGATGGGGTGCACGATGACGTGCCGCACAACCTCCGCTGGCGTGCTGCCTGCCCAGTCGTATCCCCATCCGTTCAAGTTGTAGGCGCCATTGGTGAAGTGGGGCACCGCGACTTTCAGCGCAAATAGGAACCACGCCAAGGCCAACGAGGAAAGAAAGATGCTGGCCGCAGGACGTTTGCGGTCCTTGAGAGTCAGGAACAAGCCCCAGAACGCCACGGTCAGGGCCACATCCTCGCGCAGCAGCAGCAGGACGATACCCAGCGCCAGGAACAGGGCTGTCTTGCGGGTTTCCCAGGCCCATTGCCCCCACAGGAACAGCGCGATGGCGAAGGTGGGCAACTGGTAGGATTCGCGGTTCTCGAGATGGATGGCCCACAGTAGTGGATGGAACATCCAGGCAAACAGCAGAATGCGTTGTACCGTCTCGCTCAAGGGACGCAGGGCAAGCAGGCGTCTCATGGCGGGAATGGTGGATGCCAGCACCGCCGATTGGAGGGCGATCAGGGTGGCATAGCCGGGGAGCAGTGCGACGAGCGGCGCCAGCACGATGCCGATGGGCCAGACGTGGGCGCTGAACACGTGCACGGGTGTTCCCTGGTACGGAATCCGGAAGCTGCCGTCCCAAATGGCCTGGAGGGCCTGGAGGTGCAGCAGCGAATCGCAGGTGGACTCGAAGCACAGGTGAGGAAAGATTCCCAAGCCAAAGGCCAGAAGTCCCCAGATGATCGGGGGCCAGCGGGAATCGAGCAGCCATCCGCGCGGTGTCGTCATTGGGGAACGTCCCAGGAAAGGTGGTGGGGTGGGTAGAAGAAAGCCCCATTCCGGATTTCCGGAACGGGGCTTTCGGACGTTGTCGTCAGAGCGATCCGGAAAGGATCATTCCTCGGTGATGCGGCGGTTGCCTGCGTACTTCTTCTGGAGCTCTTCGGAGATCATCTTGGGGACGACTTCGTACTTGGCGAACTCCATGGTGAACTCGGCCTTGCCCTGGGTCATGGAGCGAAGTTCGGTAGCGTAGCCGAACATTTCCGACAGCGGAACTTCGACGTCCACACGAGTGTATCCGAACTCCTCGTTGGTGCCCAGGATGACGCCACGACGGGAGTTCAGGTTGCCCATGACGGTGCCCTGGAACTCGGTCGGGGTCTCGATCTGGACCTTCATGATGGGCTCCAGGATCTGGGGCTTGGCCTTGGCGTAAGCCTCGCGGAACGCCATGCGGGAAGCCAACTGGAACGCATTGTCGGAGGAGTCCACGGGGTGGGTGCCACCGTCGTTGATGCCAGCGCGGATGCGAACGATCGGGAAGCCGATCAGGCCGCCCGAATCCAGGCAGGACTTGAAGCCCTTGTCACAGGAACCGACGAATTCCTTGGGGATCACGCCGCCGACGATGTTGTCGACGAACTCGTAGTCCTTGGCTTCTTCGGCGGGGATCGGCTCGATCCAGCCGCCCACCTTGGCGAACTGGCCCGAACCGCCGGTCTGCTTCTTGTGGGTGTAGAGGAACTCGGCGCGCTGGGAGATGGCTTCGCGGTAAGCCACCTGGGGCTTGCCGGTGGACACTTCCACACCGTACTCGCGGCGCATGCGCTCGACGTACACTTCCAAGTGGAGCTCGCCCATGCCGGCGATGATGGTCTCGCCCGACTCGTCGTCCACGTGGCAACGGAAGGTGGGATCTTCCTTGGTGAAGCGGTTGAGAGCCTTGGACATGTTGACCAGATGGTCGCGGTTCTTGGCTTCGATCTTCAGGGAGATCACGGCTTCCGGCACGTACATGGAGGTCATGTTCACGTTGGTCTTGCCGTCGGTGAAGGTCGTGCCGGTGGCACAATCGATGCCGTACAGCGCCACGATGTCGCCCGAGGAGGAGTCGGTGATTTCTTCCATCTTGTCGGAGTGCATGCGCACCAAGCGACCGATGTTCACCTTCTTCTTGGTGGTCTGATTGTAGATGGTCAGACCCTTGTTCAGCTTGCCCTGGTACACGCGCACGTAGGTCAGCTGGCCGTACTTGGATTCCTGCAGCTTGAAGGCGTAGGCCACGAGGGGCTTGTCCTCTTCGCAGACCATCTCGACGCGCTCTTCGTTGTTGTCGATGTCCAGTGCGTAGTTCTTGACGTCGTAAGGCGAAGGCAGGTACAGGTTGACGCCGTCCAGCAGCTTCTGGACGCCGCGGTTCTTGTAGGCGGAGCCGCAGAACACGGGCACGAGCTGGAGCGCGAGCACACCCTTGCGGACGGCGGCGCGGATCTTGTCGACCGGGATTTCCTTCTCTTCGAGACGGTACTCGTCGATCTCTTCGTCGAAGGCGGACAGGCCGTCGAGCATCTTCTCGCGGAAGAGCTCGGCTTCGGCGCGCAGGTTGGGCAGGCTGGGGTCGTGGGCGGGCTGATCCGGGATCTCAGCCTCGCGCACGGTTTCGCCGGCTTCGCCGTCGTTGTAGAACGCCTTCATGGTGATGAGGTCGATGATGCCGGTCATCTTCTCTTCCAGGCCCATCGGCACCTGGATCATCACGGCATTGAGGGCCAGCTTCTCACGCAGCTGCTCGGCCACGCGGAAGGGGTTGGCACCGGTGCGGTCGCACTTGTTCACGAAGGCCACGCGAGGCACCGAGTAGCGGCGCATCTGGCGGTCCACGGTGATGGACTGGGACTGCACGCCGGCCACGCCGCAAAGGACGAGGATGGCGCCGTCCAGCACGCGCAGGGCGCGTTCGACTTCGATGGTGAAGTCCACGTGTCCCGGAGTGTCGATGATGTTGTAGGTGCACTCGTTCCAGGAACAGTAGGTGGCTGCCGACTGGATGGTGATGCCGCGTTCGCGCTCGAGTTCCATGGAGTCCATGGTCGCACCGACGCCGTCCTTGCCGCGCACTTCGTGGATCGCGTGGATACGGCCTGTGTAGAACAGGATGCGCTCGGAGAGCGTGGTCTTGCCCGAGTCGATGTGGGCCGAGATGCCGAAGTTACGAATGTTGTCCAGTGGACGCATGGATGCTCCTGTGGTGTTCTCTTGACGAATAACGCGGCCCAAAGTTAAATGCCCGTGTTCGTTGGATCAATGGCGAAGTGGTTCATTTTCACGCGCAAGCGTGTTGCAGCTCACGTCACCTTGTGTGTTTTGTGCGTTGCATCGCCATTTGGATGTCCGCGAGCCTACGATTCGAAGGCGATGGCCAGCGCCTCCGAGAGGCTGCGGGCCTCCAGGTGGGAAAGGCCGCTGGGAAGCGCGGTGCGGGACGGTGGGGCCAAAAGGAGGCCTCCGCCCAAGTGGGCGACCTCGCGGGCACGGGTCTCGAACTGGCTGGTGGTGCGGGTCTCGCCACCCAAGCCGAGCTCGCCCAGCACCGCCATGCGCGGTGGGAGCGGACGGTCGCGTACGGAGCTGGCCACCGCCAAGGCCACCGCCAGTTCCGCACCTGGGTCGTCTAGGCGCAGGCCGCCGGCCACCGATACGAAGATGTCCAGGCCCCCCAATTGCATGCCTGCGTGGCGCTCCAGCAACGCCAGCAGGATGGTCAACCGCTTCATGTCAAAGCCCGTGGCCACGCGCTGGGGCATGCTGTAGTGGGTCTGGACCACCAAGGCCTGCACTTCGCACAAGAGTGCACGGGAGCCTTCGACCACGGCTGTCCAGGCGCTGCCAGAGCGGGGGTGGCTCCAATCCCCGGAAAAGAGGCCCGAGGCGTTCGATACGCCTTGGAGTCCGTCGGCGCACATCTCGAACACGCCCACCTCGCCGGTGGCGCCGAAGCGGTTCTTAGCCGACCGCAGCAAGCGGTACTGCTGGTGGCGGTCGCCTTCGAAGGAAAGAACGGTGTCGACCATGTGCTCCAGCACCCGGGGGCCTGCGATCTGACCGTCCTTGGTGACGTGACCCACCAGGAACATGGCCGATTGGCTGGTCTTGGCCCAGGTGAGGAGCGCAGCGGCGCATTCGCGCAACTGCGTCACGGAACCGGGGGCGCTGTCGAGGTCCTCGCGGTAGATGGTTTGGATGGAATCGAGGACGCACACCTGCGGCTTGATGCGGTTGAGCTCTTCCAGGACGGCTTCCAGGCGGGTTTCGCACAGAAGCCAAGCCGTCTCGGCGCCCCTGCCCACGCGACTGGCGCGCAGGGCGATCTGGGAGAGCGATTCCTCGCCCGAGACGTAGAGGAGCGTCTCCTGCTTTTCCATGCGCGCGGCCATCTGCAAAAGTAAGGTGGACTTGCCGATGCCGGGATCACCGCCCACCAGGATCATGGAGCCGGGCACGATCCCGCCGCCCAGTACGCGATCGAACTCGGCGATGCCGGTGGTGATGCGTTGGACGCTGTCCAGCGAGATCTCGCCCAGGCGCTTGGCGCGGGCACCGGTGACATCGGCGCTGGAGGCGGGGCCGCGTCGGAACATGGGGGCGGCCTCGATTTCCTCCACCATGCAGTTGTACTTGCGGCAGGCGGGGCAGAAGCCCGAGACGCGAGCTTCCCGGTGACCGCATTCCTGGCAGACCCACCAGGTCTTGTTCTTTCCGATCTTAGCCAAGGAGTTTGGCCGCGTCGGCCGCTCCGTAGGTCAGGACGAAGTCGGCGCCGGCTCGGCGAATGGACACGAGGCTTTCCAGCAGGGTGCGGTCGTAGTCGAGCCAACCGTTGCGGGCTGCGGCCTGGAGCATGGCGTACTCGCCCGACACGTGGTAGGCGCACAGCGGCAGGTCGGTGATCTGGCGCAGGTCGGAGAGGATGTCCAGGTAGGCCAGGGCGGGCTTGACCATCAGGATGTCGGCGCCTTCGGCCTCGTCCAACTGGGCTTCGCGGCGGGCTTCGCGGCGGTTGGCCGGGTCCATCTGGTAGGTCTTCTTGTCACCGGCCTTGGGGGCACTGGACAGAGCGTCTCGGAAAGGCCCGTAGAAGGCGGAGGCGTACTTGGCGCTGTAGGCCAGGATGCCGGTGTCCTGGAAGCCTTCGGCGTCCAATGCGGCGCGGATGGCTCCGACGCGTCCGTCCATCATGTCGCTGGGCGCCACGAAGTCGGCGCCGGCCCGGGCCTGGGCGACGGCCATGCGGCACAGCACCTCTACGGTCTCGTCATTGAGGATGCGGCCGTCGGGCGACAGCAGGCCGTCGTGGCCGTGGTCGGTGTAGGGGTCGAGGGCGACGTCGGTGAAGATCTGGAGCCCGGGAACGGCATCCTTCACGGCGCGGACGGCGGTGTGGAAGAGGTTGTCGTCTTGGTCGGCAAGCGAAGCGGTGGCGTCCTTCTGGGACTCGGAGGTCACCGGGAACGGAGCGATGCCCTGGAGGCCCAGGGAATGCCAGGTGCGGGCTTCCTCGACCAGCCGGTCGATGGTGTGGCGGGCGATGCCGGGCATGGAGAGGATGGGCTCGGAGATGCCTTTGCCTTCCCGCACGAAGCAGGGCATGACCAGTTGGTCGGGCCGAAGCGAAGTTTCGCGCACCAAGGCGCGGATGGCGGGGTTCTTGCGGTTGCGGCGAGGCCGGGCGAAGAGGTCGAGATCCATGTGGCAAATGTAGCAGGGAACGGGGTGGGAAGGCAAGTGAAAAGTGAACGGATGAGCAGTTTTGGCGTGATTACAATAAGGTATTCGGAAATGTGTTCTACAGGATATGCCCAATTGTCTTTAAGAAACGGGGATAGATTTTGTTTGTGGAATCAATTGAATCTGTTTGCAAAACTTGATTCTGATTCTTGGTAAGAAGTCTATCGGCGGCATGGAATATTGTTGCTATGTCTAGGCTGCTGTAGAAAATGCCAAACCCAATGCCCTGAAGAAAGAATAAATATGCTGGTAAAGAAGATTAGAAAAGCTGCGAAAGCGATCTTGTCACCGATCTTTTACTTTGCTCATACGAGAGATGTTGGTACAATTATGGAATATGAATTTTGGGATGGCTGGATAAAAAATGAGGGCGTAGCAGGGGATGATGATTTCAGAAAGCGGTTAGATGATGCCGCCGAGGTCGAAGGGTATCATCGCCAGATCCTTGATAAGGTCTATCAAGAGGATATGAAAATTCTTGATGTTGGGGCTGGTCCGGTCACTGCAATCTATTCTTGCTACAACAACTCGAAGCTGCAAATTCGAGCATGTGATCCATTGGGAGATGGCTATAAAGAGATTCTTCGGAAATACAATCGAGTGCCCAGAGTTGTCACTGAAACTTGTGTGTGCGAAGATTTGTCATCTGAGATCGCTGAGAAATTTGATTGGATCAACTGCCAAAATGCTCTCGATCACGCAAGTGATCCTTGCAAAGTTCTAGATGAAATGATCTCTCTGCTTTTGCCCAAGGGTACGATATCTCTTTTTCATGCAATCAATGAAGGGGTTAATGAGGGGTTTCGGGGGTTTCATAAATGGAATATTGCACCTATTGTGGATTCTGAAAATTCGTTTTCGATTTCATCGCTGACAACCAATAAGAGCTACATCTCAGAATATCGGGGGTGCAAAATCATTACGAAAGTGACTGGTGATGCGATTCTGTGTATCCTTACCAAGTCTGATGTTCAAAATTGGTAAGCGGTCTTCCACGCATCAAGGCGCGGATGGCGGGGTTCTTGCGGTTGCGGCGAGGCCGGGCGAAGAGGTCGAGATCCATGTGGCAAATGTAGCAGGGAACGGGGTGGGAAGGCAAGTGAAAAGTGAACGGATGAGCAGTGATTGTGATGAAGTGTCAGTTGAGGGGATGTAAATTTTTCGCATACCAACATTCCCTTCGGAAAGAATTCATGATGCGTGCCCCCTTGATCTCAATTGCCATAGCCATGACTTTCAGCCATTCGTTTGCCATGGGCCTTGGCAAGCCGGATGTTCCGGACACATCGAGCGCGGTTGCTCCGATCCAGGTTGCGGCGGTACAGAGCATGACTCCCGGGATGGAAAAGCTCAGTCCGAGGGAGCTGGCTTATGCCAAGGAACTCTATGCCAATGGACAGAGCAAGCAGCGGATTGGGCGGGGCATGAGTTGGGGAGGGATCGCTCTGATGACGGTGGCTGGCATCGCCGATCAACCGGTATTTGCGACCGTCGGATTCTTGTCGATGATCGCTGGGATTCCGGTCAACGGTTCCGGTGCCAGCGACATGGTGCGCGGCGTGAATCAGATGAATGAGCGAGTCAAGATCGAGATGACTGGCTGGAACACATACATCGCCAGCGGTGGAGCGATGGCGGCTGGGCTGGTTCTCGTGGGGGCTTCGCAGGGGGACAACGTACGCTTGAATGTGGCTGGCTTTGTGTTCAGTGCGGGTGTGGCATTGCAATTTTTTGCCTGGGATCAGTTCAGCAATAGCGCAGATCGCGCCGCATTGGCGCACGAATTCAGTCCGTATTCAGTGCAAGCGTCACCATCGGTATATCGTCTGCGCGACGGCTCCTTGGCGCCGGGGATGAACTTGGCGCTGACGTTCTGAAGGCTGCCGCGCCAGGGGGCGTTGCCCCGCCGCGAAGGCCCGCTAGGGCCGGAGCGGATCACCGGGGGCGGGACCCGGCGCAGCCGCGGCCCGACGAGGCCCAAGACGTCGCAGGGGCGGACCGAAGGTCCGCCCCTTTGTGCATGGGCCGAGCAGCACCCGGCCGGCCGAAGGCCGGGGTGCCCAAAGAGCAAGAACTTACGGCTTGGGGAGGAAGACCTTGGCTCCGGTGGCGTCCAGGGAGATTCCGGAGGTCTTGGCCGTGCGGGGGCGACCCAGGGCGTCGCTTCCGGTGACAAGGCGTTGGACGGGTGAGCGGTGCAAGGGTGCGATGGTGGTAGGCGTGCTGGCGTAGACGGTCTTTGCCATGGCGTCGGCCCACAGGCGCTGGATGGCCTGGGCGGCGACGGCATTGGGGTGGGCGCCGTCGGAATTGAGCTGCTCGGGGTGGGCGCGGAACCAGGCGTCCAGGTCGGGGCCGGGCGTGAGGCGGTTGCTTTTGGTCAAGGAGTCCACGACCTTGAGGTATCCGGGGTGGACCTGCCACTTGGCGCGGGCCGAGTCGGTGGCGATGGGGCGGGCGATGATGGGTTCCATGCCGCGCCCGCGGATGGAGTCGATGATCGCCTGCATGTTGCGGGTGTAGTTGGCGAGATTCCAGTCGCCGCCGCCCCAGGCGTCGTTGGTGGCCATCTCGATGGCGACGTAGTGGCTGCCGGCCATGTTGTCGAGGTAGTCCTTGATGGAGGTCAGGACCTGGCTGGAGTTGATGCAGGGCACGCCGCCGCGCACCAGCGATGGCGTGTTGGCGGGCACGCGGGCATGGATCAGGTCGGAGACGTTCGAGTCGGCGATGGAGGACTTGAAGGTCATCATGGTGATGCTGGTGCCCAGGAAGAACCACGAGTCGGCGGCGCCGTTGCTGGCGTCGTACACTTCGAGCTCGTCCATGCCGCCGTTTCCGGCGGTGATGAGCATCTTCACCCACGAGGCGCCGGTAAAGTCGATGAGATGGGCTCGGGAGGCCACGACGTTGCCGGTCACGCGGGATAGGGTGTCCCACGTTCCGTCGCTGCCGTCGGTGGAATTCTTGGAGGTGAGGATGCTGTAGGCGGACGGGAAATTGGTGCCTGCCTTGCACACGCCTGCGGATGGGATGACGTCGGACCAGTTGCTGCTGACGTCGTTCCAGGTCACCAGCACCTTGGAAGAACCGGCGCCCACCTGGACGGCAGCCCAGGAATTGGGTGTGTAATACCAGGCGGTGCCGAACTTGCCGTCCACCAGGTTCGCTGCGGCGTAGCTGTTGGCGCTCAGGGCCACGGGCTTGCCCCGCGAGATGCGGGGGTTGGGCGTGACGGCAGCCACGGTAGAAAGGGACAGCAGAAATGGAAGGGCAATGGCTCGAAGGTGTCGCATGAAAGGAACGTATCGCCGGATCCCCATCTTGGCCGTACAGTGGACTGTCCAAGGGGAAAATATGCCGTCCATGGTGGAGGTACGGCCTGGAGCTGGCGGATGCAAGAAGCGTGCAGCAGCTCCGGTGGATCCCGGAAGTAGATTCCAGGGCATGCCCCGATTCTCACCTGTCCGATGGCTTTTGCTGGGTGCTGCGCTGCTTGCCTTGTCGGGAGTCGTTGCGAATGCGCATTGGCATGGTGGGGAACCGGTGCGCATCGTGCGGTTGGAGGTGAAGCAACACAGGATCGTGTTCGACCGGCTGGCTTCCATCGAACTGGATGATTCGATGTTCGCGGATGGCGGATTGTCGTACGACATGTCGCATTGGCTGGGGAGCTTGATGGACAGCTCCTTGCGGATCGATTCGATCCGATGCGCCCGCTTGGTTCTGGCGCCGGAAGGTTCGACCCCGCTGTGGCTGGTGTGACGAGTTCATGGCGGGTTCGGACGAGGTCGCGGTGGTCCGGCTGCTGCCGCTGCTGTTGACGACGACGCTGCCTCGGGTTTCTACGACAATGGACGACGCACCTGCATCTGGGGGTACTCCGGGGATTCCGGCAAGGTGCTCGCCAACTACTCCTTGGACAAGATCTGTCTTGGCAAGGACGGGCGACTGACCTTGCGCTTGCGGGGGCAAATGGTCCGCAATGGCTACAGCTGCGAAAAGGGCGTGGAGCTGGATCTTGCGGTGACAGGGCACGGGTTGCGGCTGGCTGGCGTACGCAACGCGTTCACCTTCCTGGACGGTCGCGAGGTGATCCGCACCGAGACCTGTTCCAGGGAGGTCTGCACGATGCGCGAAGTGGGAAATGCTCCGGATCGGTTGTTGACGTCCTGCAAGTACGTGGACCCGCAGAGAGACGAGCGCTGGCGCTTCGATTGGGACAGGCTCCTGAACGTGGCCACCTGCGTGACGCATTCTTCCATGGCGAAGGTCTCGACGCGAAAGAGCTCGGAGCCGTCCTTCATTGAGGTTGGCGGGAAGTAGTCCTGGGAACTTACCCCAGCAGCTCCTGCACCAGTTCCGGGGTCAGGGCCGTGCCTCCCGATTCGTCGGTGTCGAAGAGCTGGCTGGCCAGGGCCGCCTTGCTTTGCGACAGGGCGAGCACGCGCTCCTCGATGGTGCCTTTGGCCACCATGCGGTACAGCGTGACGGGGCGCTCCTGGCCGATGCGGTGGGCGCGGGCGGCGGCCTGCTCCTCGCTTGCGGGGTTCCACCACGGGTCCAGCAGGAACACGTAGTCGGCGGCAGTGAGGTTGATGCCGGCGCCGCCGGCCTTCAGGCTCACCAGGAAGATGGACGGCCCCGAGGGGTCCTGGAAGCGTTCGATCAGGCGGGTGCGCTGGGCGGCGGGCGTCGATCCGTCCAGGCGCAGGAAGTCCATGCGGGCATCCTTGAGCCGTGTCTCCACGAGATCCAGAAGGCTGGTGAAGCTGGAAAACACCAGTGCCTTGTGGCCTTCGGCCAGGTCCTCCACGAGGCGTTCCATCAGGAGGTCGAGCTTGGCCGACGGCCCCTTGTGGCCGGCAAGCTCCGGAGCGCAGGCCACCTGACGCAGCCGCAACAGGGCCGTGAGCACCTGGAAGCGGCGTCCGCCCTCCAATCCCGAGGTGCGCACGTGGGGCAGCAGGTTCTTCTGGTATTCCTTGAGCTGGCGCTCGTACAGGGCGGCTTGCCGGGCGTCCATCTCCACGTTCAGGACGATGTCCTGGCGGGCGGGCAGGTCGGCGGCGACGCGTTCCTTGGTGCGGCGCAGCCAGAACGGCGCGGTCAGGAGGCGCAGGCGCGAGAGGTCGGGCGAGTCGCCGGGATCGGGAGTGAACTGCTGCAGGAACACGTCCCTCGGCCCCAAGAGCCCCGGGTTGAGGAAGGAAAATTGGGCCCACAGGTCGGAGAGCGAATTCTCGATCGGGGTGCCGGTGAGGCAGAGCTTCTGGGCGGCGCGCAGTTCCAGGCAGGCGCGGTGGGTGACGGTGGCGGGGTTGCGGATGGCCTGCGATTCGTCCAGCACCAAAAGCGGGAACTCCCGCTCGCGGGCCCAGTCCAGCTCGCGCGGCAGGGTGCCGTAGGTGGTGACAAAAACTGTCGGTCCGGTCACGGGAGCGCTGCGCAGGGCGTCGCGGTCCAGGCCGTGCAGCAGGCGCGTCTGCAGGTGCGGGGCGAAGCGCGCCAGTTCCGAGATCCAGTTCCCGGCCACCGAGGCCGGAGCCACCACCAGGGAGGCGGGGAGGTTCGGGTCGCCTTCGTACAGGCGGCACAGGTGCGCGATGACCTGGATGGTCTTCCCCAGGCCCATGTCGTCGGCCAGGATGCCCCCGATGCCCTGCTCCCGCAGAGTGGCCAGCCACCGCAGGCCGTCGAGCTGGTAGGGGCGCAAGGTGGCGGCAAGCGATGCCGGTGCGGTCACTTCCGGAACCTTCCGGTGAAGGACCGCCTCCAGGTGCCGGTTCCATTCGGCGGCATCCAGCACCTGGGCGTGGCCCGATTCCAGCAGGTCCTGGGCCAGAGCTGCATGGGCGCCGCGCAGACGGAATCCGTCGGCGGTGGCTTCGCCCAGTCGCCCGATCCATTGCAGGCGGCGCAGCAGAGCCTGCGACAGCTCGCCGACCGATCCGTCGGGAAGCCGGAAGTCGCCCTTGTGCGTCACGAGGGTGGAAAGCGGCACCTCGAAGCCCTCGTAGTCGATCACGCCGGCCAGCTCGAACCAGTCCTGACCTGAGGTGCGGCTGGATGCCTTGAAGGCGCCGCTGCGGCGCTTCCAGCGGTCGGCGACCTGGACTTCCCGGATGGTCCAGCCGGTTCCCTGCAGGTGCGGGACGAGGTGCAGGGCCAGGCGGCGCAGCGAGGCGGGGACGACGACGGTCCAGCCCGAATCTGTGGGCAGGAACTCGATGCCGTGCTCCACCAGGCTTGCGCCCAGCTCTTCGAAGAGTGCGGCCTCGGCGTCCTTGTCGCGCTTGAGCTCGGCAAGCGAGCCGTCGCTTCGCGTGAAGGCAAGCAGGCTGCGGGGCTCCAGGAACGGCACGTCCAGGCTCGGGTAGGCCACCAGGAAGCGCAGCGTCGCTCCTTCGTCGCGCAGCTCGATCGCGGCCTGGCGCAGCGGTGCCTCCTGCACGCGCGGGGGCAGGAACTGGGGAGGCATCTCCACCCCGGCGCGGGCCAGCAGCTGCAGCTCGGTACGTACTTGCGCCAGGGCTTCCTGCGGCAGGTCGGGAAGCTCCTCGGCCAGCTGCACCAGGGCCAGCGGCGTGCGCGGGTCCAGGCGATAAAGGACAAGATCTGTCAAAATCGTCCAGTTGCCCTCCTCGCCCACGAGATGCCAGTCGCCGGTCAAGGGGATCGGCGGACAGGATCTGTCCAATGGCTCCATGGAGAACGCGAAGCGTCCGGCTTCCCCGACCATCTCCAGCCGGGAGTGCAAGGCCCAGAGGTTCTCGTGCAGTCGCAACGGCCTTGCTTGGCCGTCCATCAGGCGCTCGGTGGCGGCGGCCATGGTCAGGAGAGAATGCGCGCCCAAGGTGCGGGCTCCGTTGGAGCTGAAGGCGTAGCCGGGAGCGTCTCCCAGGGCCAGGATCAGGTCGGTGTCCTGCTGGCTCAGGTACTTGGGCGGCGCAAAGCGCAGACGCGATCCTTGGCTGCGGCGCAGGTCGGTCCCGGCATCCAGGCGCCAGCCCGAGGCCTTGGTGCGTGAGCGCAGCCGAGGCACCAGCTCGAAGCGGTGGACGCGCCGCGTTCCTTTGAGCTCCAGCACGAACACGGCCTGCTTGCGGTCGTCGTCGGCTGCGGGTACCGGTTGCGAAAGCTTGGCTCCGATCGCTCGCAGGGACGACAGCGCCTGGTGCACCGGTGCGGAAAGCCTGGCCGCCGGGGAAGGCGGCGCGATCCTGCGGGGCTTCTCCCATTCGGTACATTCCCCTTTCAGAATCAGGCGCAGGGCCGTCACGTGCTTGCAAATCCCGTGGTCGCCGAAGGCCGGGCAGGAACAGTCCGCCTCGCCGTCGCGGGTCAGCGAGACGCCGTACCAGTGGGTGCCCCGCACGTTGGCGATCCAGCGGCCGCGGGCCGCTTGCCAGTTCAGGTCGGAGAAGGCGTGGATGTAGTCGATGGCCTTTTCGATGAGTAGGCGGGGCGTGCGCAGGAGTGCAAACTCCAGATCCCGCTCCAGGTCGCGGTCCAGTTGCAGCGGATTGTCTTCGGCAACCGCCATGTGTTCCTTCGTGATCCGTTCCAGCGTCCCCAGGGAGATCCTGGGCAGCAGATCCTTGATGCGACCGTGTTCTCGCAGCCACATCTCTGGGTCGCTGCAGGCCCGGATCTCAGCGATCTGGTCTGGATACGACGCCTGAGCCAGCATCCGGATCTCGAGAGGAGTCAAGCCATCGAGCAGTTCGGAAAGGCTGATGTCACTCATGGACGGTCAGAGTCTGAACCGCTCCAGCTGCGGGTCCTTGGTGCCCACGGTGGCGAATCCCGCCTGGCGCAGCTTGCAGGAGTCACAGGCGAGGCAGGGCTTCCCGGTCGGATCGGGGTCGTAACAGGAATGGGTCAGTCCGTAGTCCACGCCCAACCCAAGTCCCAGGCGGATGATGTCGGCCTTGGACAGCAGTTCCAGCGGCGCATGGATGGACAGTTTCTGTCCGCCTTCCACACCGGCGCGGGTGGCGAGGTCGGCAAGGGCACGGAAGGCTTCGAGGTATTCGGGGCGGCAGTCGGGGTAGCCCGAGTAGTCCACCGCATTCACGCCCAGATAGATGTCCTGTGCACCCAGCACTTCAGCCCATCCCAACGCAAACGAAAGGAAGATGGTGTTGCGGGCCGGCACGTAGGTGGAGGGGATCTTGGAGCTCATGGTCGCCTCGTCGCGGTCCTTGGGCACCTCGCCGTCTCCCACCAAACTCGATCCGCCGAAGGCGGCCAGGTCGATGTGGGCGATGTGGTGCTTGAGGGCGCCGCCCGCCTGTGCCACGCGCTTGGAGGCTTCCAGCTCCACGCTGTGGCGCTGTCCGTAGGAGAACGACAGGCAATACGGATCGAAGCCGTCGCGCTTGGCGCAGGCCAACACCGTGGCGGAGTCCAAGCCTCCCGAAAGGAGGATGACGGCGGGCTTGCGGGCAGGGTTCATGGCATCGCCACGTTCAGGAAGGTGTGAAGTAGTGATGTGGTCATGAGCGTGACGTTGCCGAACGGATCCATGCACGCAAATGTACTTGCCGGGCGACCGGACGGGATGAACCCGCATCCGAGGGCTATCGGACTTTCCCCGTGCCTGCGGAAGGGACAGGTCCCCAAAGCACTGACAGGATTCTCCCGAGACCCGGGTAGACCACGCGGTTCCCGTGTGCGCTCAGATGGTCCCCGTCGATGAGGAGGGGAAGCCCTTCCGCATCGACGGCGGCAAAGGCCGCGCCTGGGCACAGGGCATCGAACGAATCCCACACCTCGAGCTTGGGAAAGCGCAGTTTGAGCTCCTTCAGGGAAGCCATTGCGGGCGCCCGCTGTTTCTGCAGCGAGTCGCGCGAGATCGACAGGCCCGGCTTGCAGTCAGGGTTTCCGCGATTGAACCAGTCCGAGCAGCGGAAAGGGGGAGCGGGCAGGATCGGCAAGGGCGCGTCGATGATCACGGTGACCGGCAGGCGTGAGAGCGAGTCCAGGATCTCCACGGCCTCTTCAAGAGCCTTGCTGCGGTCCATCCGCGCTTGGAGGCTGCTCTGCCGGTTCTCGATGAACGCCGCATCGAAAGGACCCCACTGGTCGCACAGCCTGTTCATCCGCAGCGAAGCCAGGAGCACGACATCGCCCGGTCGGGCCTCCGAACGGATTCTTGCGAGCCCGTCGCGCAGCCAAGGCGTCTCGTGCAAGGGCGGCGAGGCTGGCCTCAGCAGGTCGGCCACGGGCTTGCCTCCCTGGCAGATCAGTACGATCTTTGCGCCCTTCTCCCCGACGGTCGTCAGGGCAGTCGTGTAGGCCGGGCCGTGGGAATCCCCGAAGACGAAGAACGTGCGCCCCGCGAAGACGCCCGGATGGTCGACTTTCGCGATCCTCAAGGCAGGGAACCACTCCTTGGTGTTCCTGGTCTGGCACAGCGTGAGGTGCTTGGTGTTTGCGAACAGGATAGCGGAAACTCCCCAAGCCAGGATGATTCCCGCGATCCCCGCAAGGATGACCTTCTTGGTCGAGAGGTCGGTGAGAAGATGGCGACGTCGGGAGGGCGTTTCGATCCAGCGATAGGATAGGTCCCCCAGGAAGAGGCTCAACGACAGGCCTGTGGCCATGCTCGGGATCGACTGCAGGCCGCAGGTCCAGCGCATGAGGGCAAAGACAGGCCAATGCCAGAGGTAGATTGAGTAGGATCTCCTGCCGATCCAGAGGATGGGACGGGATGCGAGGATGCCCGGCAGCAAGCCCTTTGCCTCAGGGGTGCCGACGATCCGGTGGATCAGCAGAAGGGTCCCGGTCACGGGAGCCAGCGACCACGGAAACGGGAAGCCTTCCTCCTGGGCTTTGAGGAATCCGAGCAGCACCAGAACCAATCCGCCCCATCCGACGAGATTGGACCACCGCGCCCGCGATTCGGTGCGCGGGCCTCCGAGATGGTGCAGGCAGAGCAAGGCGCCTGCGGCCATTTCCCAGAACCGGCTGGGAAGCAGGAAGTAGGCGGCCGCATGGGATGCGCCGGTCTGGTGGATGCTGAAGCCGAAGGATGCCGCAGCGGCCACCCCAAGGGACATCCTGGCCACCAGACCTTTCGCGGAAGGCCGTGAACGCCAGCGCAGCCACAGGAAGATCAGGACAGGGCAGATGAGATAGAACTGCTCCTCCACCCCGAGCGACCAGGTGTGGACGAAAGGATTGAACTCGGTGCGGGGCGAGAAGTAGCCATCCTGGAAGGTGGTCAGCGCGATGTTCCCGATTCCGAAGAAGGCACCTTGCGCGACGTTGTCGATGGATTCGCTCAGCCACGACTTGGGGACGAACGCGACGGTCGCGACGGTCGTGACCAGCAGGCAGACGACCAGCGGCGGGAAGATCCTCAGGATCCTTCGTGCGTAGAAGCCCGAGGCGAACTGGGCAAAGGAGTCTTGGCTGTGCCGCAGGAGGGATGCGGTCACGACGAAGCCCGATATCACGAAGAAGACATCGACGCCGGAGAAGCCCCCCGGAAGCATCGACGCCTTGAGGTGGAACAGCACCACGGAGACGACCGCCAAGGCGCGCAGTCCGTCGATGGCCGGGATGCTGTGCCCTCCGTCCTTGCCGGAATGAGGATGGGGCCTTGCCTCGGCGGTGGTTTCCCGATTCGTATCATTGCTGCGCATGTGTCTGTGACCGGTGGCTTAGGTTCTGAGAATTGCCCTTGTGCCGGATCCTCGGATCTCTTTGGGGCGCCTCTGCCTCTCGACGAATGCCTCCTTGCGAGGCCGGCGGAGGGGGCTTTCCGTATCCGGGACGTTCCCGGTCTACGCGTTCTCCCGCGTCCAGTCGTCCAGCAGCTCGCCGATGCGACCGAAGACGTCGCGCAGGGTGTCGGCGTCCGGGAGCAGGGTGGTGCGGAAACGGTCGTTGTAGGGCACGTTGAAGCTGGTCCCCGGCGCGATCAGGACGTGCTTGCGCTCCAGCAGCTGCAGCGCGAACTCCTGGTCGTCGAAGTTTGGCACGTCCTTGATCTTCACGAAGCCGTACATGGCGCCTTGCGGGGCCAGGACCTCCAGGCGGGGGTCGGCGGCCACGCACTCGATCAGGGCCTGGCGGGTCTGGTAGAGCCGACCTCCGGGCTTGGTGAGGTCTTGGATGGACTGGCGCCCACCCAAGGCCGTCTGCACCGCCCACTGGCCCGGCACGTTGGAGCACAACCGCAGCGAGGCCAGCAGGTCCAGCCCCAGCAGGTACTCCTTGGCGGCGTCCTTCTCTCCTGAGAACACCAGCCACCCCACGCGGAATCCGCAGGCGCGGTAGACCTTGGAGAGTCCGCCGAAGCTGGCGCACAAGGTCTTCTTGGCCACGGTGGCCATAGGGGTGAACTCGGCCCCGTCGTAGAGAATCTGGTCGTAGATCTCGTCGGAGAAGATCACCAGATGGTGTTTTTCCGCGATGCGGGCTAATCTTTCGATCACGGCCTTGGGGTAGACCACGCCGGTGGGGTTGTTGGGCGAGATGACCACCAGGGCGCGGGTCTTGGGCGTGATGAGCGACTCCACCTCGTCGGGATCGGGCACGAAGTCGTTCTCGGGGCGGCAGGGGTAGTGCACGGCCTTGCCGCCGTTGAGCACCGTCGCGGCGGTCCAGAGCGGGTAGTCGGGGCTGGGAAGCAGGACCTCGTCGCCGTCGTTCAGGAGCGCGCGCAGCGAGAGCAGGATCAGCTCCGAGACGCCGTTGCCCATGAATACGTCTTCCACCGAGACATCCATCACGCCGCGCGTCTGGTACTGCATGACCACGGCCTCGCGGGCCGGGAAGATGCCCTTCTGGTGGCTGTAGCCGTCGGCCTCGCGCATGTTCTCGATCATGGCCAGGCGCATGGTCTCGGGGGCGCGGAAGCCGAAGTTGCCGGGGTTGCCGATGTTGATCTTGATGATCTCGTAGCCGGCCTTCTCGAGTTCCTGGGCGCGTCGGGCCAGGGGGCCACGGATCTCGTACTTGACTCCGTCCAGTTGGTGACTTGCCTTGATCGATGGCATCGGCATGGTTCGCTCTCCTTGTGAGTTCCCAAAAATGCGTAAAAACCGGCCCTGCGACCGGATCCTTTGGGAATGGGACGGTCGCGAACCTCTCTAGGGTGCGGCGGCGCGGGCGGCCACGGCAGGGCCTTGGGCTGCGGTGGCAGCTGCGGCGGCGGTGCTGTGGAATCCGTGCATCATGGTCCTCAGAAGATAGGCCGTCCGGATCCTCCGAGGCAAGGGGAAATTTCCCGAAGGCCCCGTTTCCCGCCCTACTCGCGAGGCTCGCCAAGCCTCCTCGGCCGGTGGTGCGTGGCGGCCGCGCCGCCGCATCGGGTGCGGCCTGCGGGGTCTTGGCCCCCGATTCCCGCTGCGGCCCGGTGCGGGCCTGCGCGGCGGGGGTGACGGTCGGGGGGGCGTGTGAGCGCCATCACACGAATTCGGGATTTCCCTGTCCTATCTTTCGCACCAGATCGCAAGCACCTCGCGGCAGGTTACCGCCGAGGTTCCCCCCTAAACGAAAGATCGATGGCATGACGTTCGAATGCATGAAAAACATGGTGGGGACCCGCTCGGGTCGATGCCTTGCCTTGTCCGCCGTGGCGGCCTTGGGCGTTTCCGTCCAGGCCGGCACCTTGTCCGGCAAGGTGCTCAGCCCCGACAGCACGGCCCTGGCCGGTGTGAAGGTGGCGTTGGTCGGCAGCGAGAAGGCCAATGCCGTTTCCGCCGCCGACGGCTCCTGGAGCCTTTCGACCAGCACCGTCGGCATCCGGGGCGCGCGTCCCGGTGCCGCTTCCGGTGCCAAGGGCGCCGTGCAGCTGCAGGACGGCCATCTGAAGCTCTCGCTCCAGGGCGCGGATGCCGCCGGGCGCAACGCCTCGAAGTCCTTGGCGGCAACCAGCCGTGCCGAGGCCTTCGGCCGCAGCTCGTCCGTTCCCGACACCTTGGTGTATTCGGTGGGCGATTCCGTGGTGCTGCGCGACACCATCACGGTGCTCGACCAGTCCGGCATCCTGCGCATCATCGACACGACCATCAATGCCGCAGTCACCTACGGCTACCTCACAGATTCCCGCGATGGCCACTGGTACCGCACCGTCCAGATCGGCAGCCAAACCTGGATGGCCCAAAACCTGAACTACGCGATCGACAGCTCCTGGGCCCTCGATACGGCCTTGCGCTTCGGCCGCCTGTACAACTGGACTGGCGCCGTCGGCCTCAAGGACAGCTGCAAGAATTCCATGTGTGCATTCAAATTGGAGGCGAAGCCCCAAGGCGTCTGCCCGACGGGTTGGCACGTGCCGTCCGACTCTTCGTTCGGCGTTTTGCTCAAGCTTGTCGAGGCCGATGCCCGGGTGGGCTCGGGCAAGGGTGGATCTGCCTTGAAGTTGACATCCGGTTGGAGTTCCGACAACGGCAAGGACCTGTTCGGGTTCGGCCTGCTTCCCACCGGCTACCGCGATCAGTTCGGAGGCTTCAATAGCCCGAAGTATTCCGTGTATCTGTTGACCTCGAAGGAGTACGCCTCCAGCACCTTCACGGGAGAGTACTTCGGGTATTCCAACAGTGACGTTCAGACCAAGAACTACAACAAGTCCTGGGGCGTGCCGGTCCGTTGCCTCAAGAATTGACCGGTTGTGACGGGGGGACGGAAGGAATCGGTATCCTATGAATTTTTCTAAGGCGTCTTTGCTTCTCCTGCTGGGCTGTGCGAGCATCTGCTTGGCTGGACAAGCGCCGTTGCCCATGGTGGCGGTGCTTCCGTTCGACGCGGCCTCACTCACTCCAGATGCCCGCACCGGCATTGCGAATGCCCTGGGGAACGAACTTCTGCACACCGGCAAGTTCCGTGTGATGGAACGCTCCCAGATGGATCAGATCCTGAAGGAGCAGGCGTTCCAGAACAGCGGCGCCTGCGACGACAACGGCTGTGCCGTGGAGATGGGCAAGCTCCTGGCTGTGGATGCCATGGTGCTTGGCTCGGTGGCCAAGGTGGGCTCCACCTATTCGCTCACGGCACGTTTGGTGGACGTGCGCACCGGCGAGGTGCGCCGCAGCGTCGGCCGCAACAGCAAGGCCGACGTGGATGCGCTTCTGACCGATGCCGCCCCCGATGCCGCCCGCGAACTGGCTGGCGTCAAGGCTTCGTCCCATTGGGGTTGGTGGGTGGCTGGGGGCGTGGCGGTGGCCGGCGGAGCCACGGCAGCGGTGCTGCTGTTGAACAGCAAGTCGAGCTCGACTCCGTCCGCAGCCCCGGCGGATCCGTCCCCGAGCACCGTCTACCTCCAGGCGAAGCTGCCATGACAAAAAATGTCTTATTCCGCATTGCTGCGGTCTCGGGCCTGCTGTTTGCGCAAGGAATGCTGCAATCCTGCGACCGCGAATCCGCGTCCATCACGTCCTCGGCCACGCCCGGCCGCGTGGCGTTGGCGCCGCGTTTCGCGGGCAGCGCGTCCGTGCCGAAAGTGGGGTGGGTCAAGCTCACGCTCACCATCGGCAAGAGCTACACCCAGAAGACGGTTCCCTACAGGAAGGACAGTCTGATCGACATCGGGAGCGTGAAGCCGGGCGATGCCTTTGCCATCGGCCTTCTGGGCTACGATCCCGACGGCGAAGGGGGATCGATCTGGCGCTGGTGGGCGACGGGGAAGGGGGTCGCGCAGAATTCATCGAGCCTCCAGTACGTGGACATCGCCGTGGCGCGGTTGCCGGACACAGCGGCCTTGGCTGCGCTCCCGGTTGCGGCCACAGCCGTCGATTCCTTGCGCCCAAGCCTTGCGGCATCCGGCCAGACGATCTGGTACACCACGGACGGCAGCGACCCCCGCATCAAGAATCGTGGGACGCTGCTCTCGTCCGCCGTCGCTTGGAGGCCTGGGACGTGGATGATCGCTCTGAAGCAGGCCGACGATACGATCTCGGACCTGCCGGAACTGTGGAGCGGCGTGAAGACGATCGTGGTGACGGCACCTAAGCCGGAGGTAAAAGCTCCGATTTTCTCTACGACGGCCATGTGGCTCTTTGTCGGCGATTCGGTCGTGATCACTGGGACGGCCGGGAATGCGTTTTACTACACGACGGACGGAACGTCTCCAAGCGCAAGTTCGCTGCCGTACACGGGGGCCGTCCACTTCGCTGGCGACACGTTGCGCCTGAAGGCGATCGCCATGGATGCGGGCAACTCCAGCCCTGTCGTTGCGGACACATTCTATCGTGCCCGTCGCGACACCAGCACCTACGGCATTCCTTGGAACACCGCTGCCGAAATCATCTACGATTCCCTGCTCGATGCGCGCGATGGCCATGTCTACCGCACCGTGGAAATCGGGACGCAGACGTGGATGGCCGAGAATCTGGACTTCAGGAACTGGACCGGAGCGAAGGACTCGGTAGGAAACTGCTACCTGAACAACGCAAGTAATTGCGACAAATATGGGCGTCTGTACAGCTGGGACGCGGCGAGGTCGGCTTGTCCTGCAGGCTGGCATCTGCCCTCGAAGCCTGAATGGGATGCGCTGATCACGGCTGCGGGCGGTGCGACAGCGGCAGGCCTTGCCTTGACGTCGGCCGGTGGATGGAACACCTGGAACGGATCGTACCAATGGAGCGGTGACGGGCACGATTCCCTGGGCATGCGGCTGCTTCCGTCCGGCGCAGGGGCGCAGGGGACGTCAGGTATTTCCTGGGCGGGGACCCTTGGTTCGTATGCGTATTTCTGGACGGCCACCGAGGGAACATCGAGTGCGAAGGCGACGAACGTTCGCTTCTTCAACGAATCGACATCAGTAACGTTCCAGGCGGATGCGCCAATCGGTGGGCTCCACTCGGTTCGCTGCGTGAAGGACTGATCCGACAGCGAACCGGCCTGCGCCAGCCATGCGTAGGGCCGCGCCGAGGCGCGGGTGCCGTCAGGCACCGACCGGAGGGCAGCCCGAAGCACGGCGGCCCCAGCTTGGCTGGGGAGGCGCCCAAATTTTGCGACAAACAAAAAGCCCGCTTCCGACTGGAAACGGGCTTTTTTATTTGGGGGGGAGCGCCTCGGATTGATTCCGTGCCTTCTAGGCTGCGCGTGCGTGCTTGCGTGTCGATGGAATGCCCTGCAACAATCCTGCAGCAGACAGATCTTCGTCAAGTTCTGGCCAGTGCAGTCCAAACCCTGCCGCCGAAAGTTCCCAATGATTGCGTTGGTCTGCAGTCGCATGCAGGAGTGCCGGATACCAAGCCAACGGCACCGCCAATGTACGTCCATCCCAAAAGTCTATGACCAAGCGATCTTCGGAAAAATGAGCATCAACGATTTTGTCACCAGGCTTATGCATCGAAGAATTCATCCCAAGCCTCCTTACACTCAAGTGCATGTTTTCTCACCAGCACTTCGATCTCCCGCAACTCAGATGCCTTGAATCCAAGATTCTGCGCCAATGAAACGGGCTCAATCCAAAACTTCGCAGAACAACCATCTCGATCTACATGGACATGAACCGGCTCATTGGGTTCGTGGCTAAAGAAATAGCAACGATACGGTCCTTCCCGAAACACTGTTTCCTTCCGTTCCTCCTCTGCGCCGCCTTCGCGCATGCGACGGATTCTGTCGGTGTCTCGGGCACGGTGCTGCACCAGGCCGGCCGCAACTGGCTGCAACTGCAGGTGGATTCGGTTGGAGCCTGCCAAGAGATCGCGGTGGATTCCATCAAGGTGGCGGGGCCCGATTCGCTGCGGCTGTCCTTCGGCGATCCCGCCCGCGACGTGGAGGTTTGGTGGAAGCTGGTCGAGGCTTCGCCGCGACGCCATTGCCAGTCCACCCGCAGGGCGCGGACCATGACGGAGCTGCCGACGGCGCGCGGTGTCGCCGGGATCCGCGATTTGATCCTGGTGCGCTGGCTGCCCGATCGCGTGACGGCGCACGGCAATGGCCGTGACGTGCGCTTCGTGCCAAGGACCGTGGACCACGCCGGCATGTCGCAAGGCGAGGAATGCGTCATGTACGACATCGTCTGCTGGACCGTTGTCGATCTGGATGCGCCGCAGCCATCGCCGACCCGTTGGCTCGATTCCCTGCTTCGCAGGACTCGGGAGGGACAGGCGGTGCTGCTGACCCGTGGCCGCTCCCAAGGGGCTCCGGAGCGGCGGATCGTGAAAGCTCCCGTCGACGGAGAGGTGCGAGGGTTAGGGGTGCTTTCGCCGTGGAGTGCGGGGCACCAGGTCTGGCGCGAGATCCTGCCGGTGACGGTGGAACGAAGCTGGGGCGCCTCTGTCCCCAAGACGCTCGATCTTGCCACGGGGCGCCGGTTCTATCGCTGGAACAACGCGCGTCCATCGTGCTGCGAACTGTGCGACACGATCTGCGCACCGTATCCGGGTGGCGACACGCTGGCCTCGAACGGGCCGGATCTCGAGATCTCGAACGACTCGATCGGGCAATGTTCGAGCTACGGGATGAAAATCGATCCGACCATCGCGATCGACCTGAAGACGGGCGATTGGCTGCTCCTGCCCGACAGCGGTGAGGTGGCGCACGGCCGCCTGGGCGCGACCCTGAGCAGGGGAAATTGCGGCACCTACCGCAACCGTGCCTTCCGCGTCGTGAACGACTCGGTCGTCTTCGGGAGCGTCAAGCTGGCGCTGGCCTCCTTGGAACAGACGCTTGGAATTGCTCGCAAGTCTGATGGTGGCGGCGTTCGCGTGGTCAATGTGCCGAGGGGCTTGCGCATCCTGGTCGATGTTGCTGCAGGTGAGGAGCTGCGGCTGCGCGTGCGCTCCGTCTCGGGACAGGTCCTGTCAGAAGAGACGATGAGCTCTCCGGAACGCTTCTTGCCCTTGGCCGGGCACGGGGTGTTTCTGGTGGAATGGGAAAGCCGCCATGGCAGTGGGCAACGGCGCGTGGTGCGCTGAGGGCGCTTGCGGGGTTAGATTGGTACGGTCCCACCGACCTCCGAAAGGCCCCTCCATGACAGAATCCGTCAAACTCCGCCCTCTCGTGGTCGTTACCGGCGGCTCGCGCGGCCTGGGGAAGTCGCTGTGTGCCCTGTATCGCGGTGCGGGCGCCGAGGTGGTGGAGTTCTCCCGTTCGGCTCCGTATCCGTTTTCTGTCGCCACCGACCTGTCGCGTCCCGAGGAGGCCTTCCGGACCATCGCCCGGGCCTTGGGGACACTGGCGGCCCACGAGTGGAGCGCGATCACAGTGATCCACAACGCGGGCACGCTCGAGCCCGTCGGCCCGGCCTGCACCAAGCCGGCGGCCCAGCTGATCGCCAACATGAACGCCAACTTCGCCTCCGGGATCCTGTTCCTGACCCAGGCCCAGACGGCTTTCGCACACCACCCGTGCCGCAAGGTGCTGGTGAACATCTCCTCGGGCGCCGCGCTCAAGGGCTATCCCGGTTGGTCGCTCTACTGCGCCGCCAAGGCGGGCCTCGAGAACTACGTGCGCACCGTGGCCGCCGAGCAGAAGGGCCAGGAGTTCCCCTGGCTGGCCCTGAATGTGGACCCTGACGTGATGGACACCTCGATGCAGGAGACCATCCGCGCCTCCAGTCCCGAGGACTTCCCCGCCGTGGGGCACTTCATCCAGCGCAAGGAGACCGGAGCCCTGCGCGAGCCTTCGCAGGTCGCCGAGGTCGTGAAGCGCATCGCGGCCACCGCCACCGAAGCCGAACAAGGCACCCGCATCCGCATCGTCGATCGCCTGGAAGCCTGAGGGCGCCTCCCCGCCGTCGGCGGGGCCGGGCTGCCTGCCGGGCCTCCTCGCCGGTTGCCGCAGGAGCGTCCTTCGGAACGCCCGTGCGGACCGGCTGCGGGGTCCCGGGCCTTTCGGCCGGCATCCCTGGCGCGACGGGGTCAGTCGTGCCGCACCCACACCAGCTTGGCGGTGTCGTACCCGAGCGCCGCCGCACGTTCCAGGTAGTCCTTCCGCACCTGGGGCGGAAGGCTCTTGTCCCGCGACAGGATCCACAGGTAGTCGAGGTTCCTGCCGGTCACCAGCGCATGGCGGTACAGCGAGTCCAGGGCCACGACATTGTAGTCCGCATAGAACGGCCCGAAGAACGACACCTTCAATTCCGCCTTGCTTGCGCTGCCGCGGAACTTCGCCGTCCCTTCGGCGGACTTCCATTGCTTCTTGAGCGTGTCGAAGCCGCGGTTCAGTACCCGGATGCTCCGGTCGGGATTCTTGGCGTAATTTGCCGTGGTGTTGTTCATGCCCTTCTCGAAGTAGAAGTCCATGCGCGCCACCTCGTACCACTGGCCCAGGTACCTGTCCGCCTCAAATCCATCCACCGCTCCTGACGGGGCCGATGCGCAGGAACCGAGCATTCCCGCCAGGACCGGCGCCAGGATTCTCCAAGCAACCATTGCGTGCCCCCTCTGAAGTCGTACCCGAAGCAGTATACCGATTTGCCACTTCCGGAACCTTGGCGTTTCCATGGAACCGTCCGTTCCAGTTTCCTCGGCCGGTTTTCGGCGGTGTGCCGGGCGGAGGCAGGGATGTGGAATTGGCACGGCTATTGATCTTACCTATTGCGTCGCCAGCCGACGACTCCCGGGGTCCGGGGGCCTGAACTCAAGAAAAAGGAAAACGCCATGAAGAAGATTCTCGCCGCCCTCGTGATCGCTGCTTTCGCCACTTCCTCCTTCGCCGCCGAGTCCGCTCCTGCCGACACCGCCAAGAAGACCGAGAAGAAGGCCAAGAAGAGCCACAAGAAGCACGTCAAGAAGGCCAAGGCCGCCGACACCGCCAAGGCCGCCAAGTAAGCTTTTTGCCTTTCCAGGCAATCGAGCTCCGCTGGATCCGTCCAGTGGAGCTTTTTTGTTTTCAGGAACGGTTGTGTAAATTCCATCGGCCAGTCCTGAAACCGTACGAAGGGAGATTCCGCCATGTTTCGAAAGATCGACGACTTCCATACCGCCTGGGCCCAAGAGGTCGAATCCACCCTCAAGGTGTTTTCGGCTCTGACCGACGCGACACTTTCCCAGAAGGTCGATGCCCAAGGCCGCACCTTGGGAAAACTGGCCTGGCATTTGGTGGAAACTCTCCAGGAAATGCTGCCGGCTGCTGGCTTGGATGTGGCGTTTCACATCGATCCTGCGGTGGTTCCTGCCAGCGCCTCCGAGATCGTCGCTGGCTACCGTTCCGGGGCCGTGCTCCTGGGCGAGGCCGTGGCCAGCCAGTGGGACGATGCCGCCCTGGAGAGCGTGACGAACATGTACGGTGCCCCTTGGGCGCGCGGCTACACGCTCCAGGTTCTGCTCCTGCACCAGGCCCACCATCGGGGACAGATGACCGTCCTGATGCGCCAGGCCGGGCTTGCCGTTCCCGGGGTCTGTGGACCGGCCCGCGAGGAATGGGCTGCGATGGGGATGCAGCCTCAGGACTAAACCGGGTTTTTCACGCAATCGTGGTTCGCACACTGGGCCAAAGAGGCTAATTTGAGAGCTATGAAGGTGTCTCTAGACCCGCAGCTGTTGCGTGACGTGCCTCTCTTCGCGACCATGGGAGCAACTCCGCAGGCAGCCATTGCCGCTGTTGCGGAAGTTCTTCTGGTGGCGCGTGGGGAAACCGTGGTCCGTGAGGACGACGACACCAATCGTGGCTTCTTCGTCCTGCTGGACGGCGAGGCCAAGGTTGCAATTTCCGGACCCGATGGCCGCGAAGCCGTGCTGGCGCTGCTCACCGAGGGAGACTTCTTCGGTGAGATGTCGCTCCTGGACGGCGATCCCCGTTCGGCCACGGTGCGCGTGACCACCGATGCTCGCCTCCTGCACATCCGGCGCGAAGCCTTCGTGAACCTGCTGCGCGAGTTTCCCGACATCGCCATCGGGATGTTGGCGGAGCTTTCCCTGCGGCTGCGCCAGGCCAACCGCCGCATCGAGGCCTTGGCCCTGATGCCCGTGAACGGCCGCGTGGCGGCAGCCCTCGTGCAGATCGCCGATACCCATGGTGTGCGCCTCAAAGGACAACTGTTCCTGCGTGAGCGTCCCACCCAAGCCGAGATCGCGGAACTTGCCTGCACCACGCGCGAGACGGTGTCGCGGGTGCTGGGGCAGTTCCAAAAGGACGGCATCATCAATGTGGAAGGCCGGGAGATGGTTATCCTGGACGAAGAAAAGTTGAGAGGACCGGCATGACGTCTTGGAAAGCCGGCTCGCTGCCTACGGGCGGGAGCACGCGGGAACTCACGGGCTGGAAGCGCTTTGCCGTGCACGTGGCCTTGGCGGCTGCGGCTGTCGGCGCGCTGGGGCTGGTGGTCTGGTTGGTCTTTGACAACGTGATCATGCCGCGCGTGGTCGGCCAAGGCATGGAGCTGGTCAGCGTCCCGTCCATCGAGGGCAAGACCTTGGACGAAGCGCGCACGATCCTGCAGGCCCAAGGGCTGGAGCCGGTCCTGGACCCGGAACTCAAGCGCTCGGAGCGCGTGGACAAGGGCTTGGTGGCGCTCCAGTCGCCGGTGGCGGGCTGCAAGGTCAAGGCTGGCCATTCCGTCCGCTTCTGGACCTCTGCCGGCAGGACCTCCTTTGCCGTTCCGGACGTGAAGGGCCTGGACAGTTCCAAGGCGGCGCGCCAGATTGAGGAGACGGGGCTGGCCCTGGATGAGGCAGAGCATCAAATCGATTCCTCGCTGGCGTCGGGCAAGGTGCTCCGCACCAATCCTTCGGCTGGGGCAAGCCTGGCTCCCGGCGCCAAGGTGCGTCTGGTGATCAGTCTGGGAAAAGATACCGCCACGGCCCCTGCCGATACCGCCAAGGCTCGGAGGCTCTTCTGAGGCTCCGCATCGGGGCGGGCTTGGCGGCATCCTTTCTGCTGGCGTCCTGCGCTGGGCATGCACCGGGGAGCCTAGACGTCCCGGATGTGCGGGCGCAGATGGCTCCGGTGGAGCGCTTGGCCACGGCCCACGAGGCCTATTTGCAGGCGATCCTGCTGGAGGATGAGGGGCAATACCCCTACGCTGCCCAGGCCCTGCTTTCGGGGTTGTATTACGACGACTCCGATCCGTGGCTGCACCTCAAGACCGCCCGCATGCTGCGCGACCTCCGGCGCAGTCAGGACGCGCTTCCGCTGGTGCGCAAGGCCATTGCCTTGAAGACCCCACCGGAAGCCGGTGACTACGAGCTGCTGGCCGGTGTCTTCCTTGATCTCGGGGAGAAGGACTCTGCGCGCACGGCCTTGTCCCGCGCGGTGGCGGCCGATCCCACCTCGAAAGGGGCGTTGGCAGGCCTGGCGCTTCTTGCCGAACGTGACGGCAAGCCGATGGAAGCCGCTGCGCAGTACGCCCTGCTGGCGCGCATGTCAGAGAATCCCGCCCCATTGGCGCAGAAGGCGTACCAACTGTGGGGACGGATCGGACGCACCGACAGCATACTCAGCTTGGCCCAGTCGCTTTGGCTCCAGCACGCAAGCGTATCGGACGGCGAACTCGCGGCGGAGCTCCTCTCCCGCAAGGGGAAGATTCAGGAGGCGCTGGCGATCCTAGACACCATCGGCCATCGCGACTTGGACGAAGACAGCCTCCGTCCGGCGCTCTTGACTGTGCGCTGCGAAATGCAGGCCGGCCGCATGGACACGGCAGCTCGGCGCTTGCAAGCGCTCATGATGGCCTCTCCGGAAGAGGCGGATCAGGGCCTGGTGGGCGGGCTGATGATTGAAGGCGACTCGGCCGAGGCTGTTCGCGGACTCTTGCTGGAGCTGGCGAGGCAAGTCCCTGGCAATCCGCGCTATCCTGACCTGATCGGAAGCATTCATTTGGCGCGAGCGCAATGGGACTCTGCACGGCCGTGGTTGGATCGGGCCTTGGCGCTGGATTCGGGGCGTGCCGGCACTTGGGCTCGGCGTTGCTTGGTGGAACTGGAAGCCGAAAAACCCGCCGCCGCAGTGGAGTTGACGCGGCATTTCGTTTCGCGACTGCCTTCGAATGGAAGGGCGAGGTGGGTGATGGTGCAGGCGCTGGAGCGCTTGGCCCAAGGACGTCTGCACAGCAAGCCTTGGGAAAATTCTCCTCCCGAGAGCGAGCCGGAAGCTACCGCCTTGCGCCAGGAAGCCATTTTGCAGTTGGACACTGCCGCCCATCTAGACTCGAGCATTCCTCAGCTGCGCTTCGAGCGGGCCAGCTTGCTGGAGCGGGTGGGCCGTTTCGAGGAGTCCTGCCAGGAGATGCGGGCGGTCGTCGCGTTGGATTCCACCAACCACATGGCCATGAACTACCTCGGCTACGTGCTGGCCGAGCGGAATTTGCAGTTGGATGAAGCCGATGCGCTGCTGGAACGGGCACTAGCGCTGTCTCCAGGTAATGGTGCTTATCTGGATTCCCGAGGCTGGCTCCGCTACCGGCAAGGGCGTTATGCCGAGGCTCTGGCTGACATCGATTCTTCGATGAAGCGGCAGCGCAGCGACGAAGTCATCTTGGAGCACCGTGCCTTTGTCCTGGAGGCGTTGGATCGCAAGGATCAGGCCCGTCGGGACTGGACCCTACTCCTGGAGCGCATTCCCGGCTACCCTTCGGCCTTGGCTGCCTTGAAGCGCTTGGGCATGGAACCCGTGCGGAGCAAGCCGTGAAGATCCCTGGAATCCTGTCTATTCTTGCCTTGGCGTTCCTGTCCGGATGTGCCTCGAGCTACACCTATCCTGCCGGGCAAGCTCTTCTAGGGCGCAGTGTCGCTCCATCCCAATGGACGGCGGCCTCGGTGCGCGCCAAGTACGACTTGCATTGGATCCATGGACGCAGCGACTTTCGCTTCTTGGTGAACCTGCGCACTTTGGGCAGTGTCGGGCGGATGGATTTGGCGATGCCCTCCGGCACGCAGCTGGCCTCGATCAGTTGGCAAGGTGACCGTTGGCAAGTCCTGTATCCGGGGCAGGCGACCTTGGTGGAAGGGCAGGGCGGAATCGTGCCGTTGCCCATGATTGGGATCGTGGCCTTCCCGTATCAGGAATTGGACCGGCTGGCGCGGGGACTGCTTGTGCCACCGGAAGTGTCAGGGAAAGCCATGTCGCAGCTCTATGTGGGCAAGGGTGTGCGAGTGCTCCTGACCGAAGCGGATGCGCAGTCACGACGCTGGGCCTTGCATGTGAACGAGGAAACCGGGCTTCTGCAGCGGGTGCAGCGATTCCAGGGGCCGGTGCAGGAAGCCGACCTTCAAAACCTGGCCTTTTTGAAGGATCTTCCGGTCCCTAGCCGGATGCGGCGGGAATTCGATACGGCATCGAGCCTGGATCTGGAGTTGCTGGAGTGGAGCGACCGCAGCTTTGTCGCCCCCACGGAGCTTGCCTTTACCAAGGACACCGCGCTGGACACCGTTGCGGTGGAAAATGACCGTCTGGGGCGCCGCTACTACACCATCCGCTCCAGTCATCAGGACAGTCTCCCGCCATTCCCAGGGGACTTCCTTGCCTCCCCCCGGGACACTTCCGTGGTGGATTCCTTGGATGGTGATGATGCGGACAGTTCGGAAGACGGCGACTTGCCTGACATCGCCGAGGAGGAACTGGTTCCGGAAGACGCGGATCTGCAGCCGGCGCATCCGGTTGCTCCACCTGCTCTGGCCGCTCCGGCCTTGAAGGCGATCCTCAAGGATGTCCCGGCCGAGATGCCCTCCCCGTCGGAGCCCAACGCCGATGATGTTCCTGTGGCTCAGCCCCCTTCGGAGGCTTTGCAGAGGCGTTTTTGAGCGCTCTCGCGAAAGCGTTCCGGATCACACGGAGACAAAACAAAACCACCCGGATCTTTGCAGATACCGGGTGGTTTATTATTTGCGCGGAGGGATTGGCGGAAAGTCTTGCTTATGGTATGCTGACCGGAGGAAATAGCTTCCGACGCCGCCAGCTTCACTCTGGTGTCCAGTTCTACCTAGGAAACACCATCGCTTGTGATGAATAAAGGATACGGGCCAGGCGAGGGCTTCACAAACTAAGAATAACATAATCGAAGAGATTGCGTTCCAATCTCTTTTTGGTGATTCTCTAGCCGACTGCATTCCCGCAGGAAACTACCTTGATGGGGTGTGTCGGATGGGGTCGGTTGCAATGGAAGATGCGAAAGGCAATGCATGCAAATCCTTGGTCTGTCGCTGGTCTTGAGCGGCGCGTTGGCATCGGGAGCTGCTCCCGTGGATGTGCCCAAAGGCATGGTCCGGATCCCCAAAGGCTGCTTTGTCATGGGCAGCAATGATGGCGAGAGCAATGAACGCCCAGCCCATGAGGTCTGCCTCGAATCCTTCCTGATCGAAACGCACGAAGTCTCCCAAGAATTGTGGGGGAAGAACCACCTCAAGAATCCCGCAGGCTTCAAGGGCTGTGACAAATGCCCGGTGGAGCGCGTCACTTGGTTTGAGGCCGAGCAGGCGTGCCGGGAGCGGGGCTTGCGCCTGCCTACCGAAGCCGAATGGGAATGCGCGGCACGCGCCGGAACCAAGACCCCCTATCCCAGCGGCCCCTTCCTGGACGGCGAGCACGCTTGGTACGATGGAAATTCCGAGGCCAAGACGCATCCTGTGGGCAGCTTGAAGCCCAACGGATGGGGATTGCACGACATGCTGGGGAACGTCTGGGAATGGGTCAATGACGGTTGGGACTCCACGTACTACGCGCGCAGTCCTAAGGAGAACCCGAAAGGGCCGGAACAAGTGGTGGAGCGCATGGCGCGCGGTGGTTCCTGGTACAACTTCGAAGGTCTGGTCCGCTCCTCCAGCCGCTTGCACTACCCGCCGGCCGAACGGTTCGTGAATGTGGGATTCCGCTGTGCACGCGATCTGGTGCCCCCGGTGGACACCACGAAGCCAAGAGCCAAGTGAGGACAATGCGATTGCTGGTCTGCGGTTGTGGCCGCATGGGACAGCATCATGTGCGGACTGTCAGGTCGTCTTCCGACTTCGAATTGGTAGGGATCTGTGATCCCGATCCGCAGGCGCAAGCTTGGGTGCAGGCGCAGGAGATCCGTTCGGAAGCGCGCTTGTCCGATGCGTTGGAGCGCTTCCGTCCTGACGCCGTGATTGTGGCGACGCCTCCATCTCAACACGAGACCTGTTTGATGGAATGTCTACGCGCCCGCTGTGCTGTGCTGGCCGAAAAGCCGCTGGCACCCAGTCTTGCGAGTTCCCGACGGGTGCACGCGGCCTTTGCATTGGCCGGGGTACCGCTTGTCCCAGCGATGGTCGAGCGCTTCAATCCGGCCATGATGGCCTTGCGGCGCCTGTTGCCGACGCTGGGAGAGATCCGTTTCTTGAACGTGGTGCGGCAAGGCGGACGAGAGCCTTCAGATCGCAGCGTTCCGGTGGGGCTGGATCTTGCCATCCACGATCTGGATCTGCTGGCGCACATCCTCCCGGAAATGCCGACGTGGTCGAGAATGTCGACAGAGCAGGGATGGGTCGAATGTGCGGGAGACGCTGGTGAGATGCGCATTGACTTGTCTGCCTGCTGGGCGCAGCCTGCGCATCGCAAATGGAGCTTGGAGACCTCTCAGGGCAATGTCGTGGTGGATCTTCAGGCCAGGCGGCTGTGGCTCCAGGAACGTGAAATCCCATGCGAAGGCTTGGATTCCCTCCAAGCGATGCTGGGATGGTTCGCGTTGTGCCTGCAAGGGGATGTATCGGAGTGCGGTTGGGAACGCTTGTTGGAGATCCAGGCGTTCCTAGAGACTCAGCCGATCACGGCCACGCAATCAATCTCCACCTTGACGTCGCGCGGCAGTCGCCCAACCTCGATGGTTGAACGCGCCGGAGCCTGACCTTCGGGGAAGTGACGTCCGTAGACCTCGTTCACGGCAGAAAAGTCGGTGAGATCCGACAAGTAGATGCCGCAGCGGACCGCTTGCGCGAAACTGCTTCCTCCCGCCGTGAGCACCGCTTCCAGGTTTTTCATTACCTGTTCGGTCTGCTCTGCGGCGCTTTCGCCGACTACATGACCGGTCTCAGGATCCAGAGGAATGGCGCCGGAGCACCACAGCAAGCCGCCGGCAGCCACAGCTTGGGAGTAGGGGCCGATGGGGGCCGGGGCTTTAGACGAAAAAACGCTTTTTTTCTCCACGATATTCTCCTCTTGTGATACTTTTCCCAAAATGTACAAGCGTCACACCAAAATTCTCGCCACCCTTGGGCCGTCCTCTGAATCCCCTGAGATGCTGGAAAAGCTCTTCAAGGCCGGAGTGAACGCCTGCCGCCTCAACTTTTCGCACGGTTCACACGAGGAACACGGACGTCGCATCAAGACCATCCGTGAAGTCTCGGCCAAGCTGAACTGGCCTGTCGCGATCATCATGGACCTCTGCGGTCCCAAGGTCCGCACCGACGTGCTGACCTACGAGATCGCCGTCGGAGAGACCTGGCGTCTGGTGCCCACCGAAGGCAACCCTGCTCAGAAGCGCATGGGCATCCAGCACCCCACCCTTTACAAGTGCGTCAAGCCCGGCCAGGTCATCCTGTTCGACGACGGCAAGATGGACGTGATCGTCACCGCTGTCGAAGGCGAAGAGATGGTCTGCACCGTCCGCACTGGCGGCACCGTCAAGCCCCGCAAGGCCGTGAACACTCCGGGCGCCGACAACGGCTTGGCCATCCTGTCCGAGAAGGACAAGAAGGATGCCCTGTTCGGAATGACCCAGGACATCGACTGGGTGGCCGTGTCGTTCGTTCGTCACGCCCAGGACATCCACGACTCCCGCGCCTACTTCGAGAGCATCGGCTGGCACAACGTCCCGCTGATCGCTAAGGTTGAGACCCCGTTCGCGGTTGAGAACCTCGAAGAGATCGTCAAGGTCACCGAAGGCATCATGGTCGCCCGTGGTGACCTCGGCATCGAGTGCCCGACCGAAGAAGTGCCCATCGTGCAGAAGCGCGCCATCAAGTTGGCCCGCAAGCACAGCCGCCTCCTGGTCGTGGCCACCCAGATGCTCGAGAGCATGACTTCGTGTCCCCGCCCGACGCGCGCCGAGGCCTCCGACGTGGCCCACGCCGTGTTCGATGGCACCCAGGTCGTGATGTTGTCCGGCGAGACCGCCGCCGGTGACTACCCCGAGGAAGTGGTCCGCACCATGGACCTCATCGCTCGCTCCGCCGAGATCGCCGGCGACGCGGCCTTCACCGCTCCCGACGTCGCCACCCAGGGCCAGGAAATGCTTGCCGGCGCCATCCGCCTGCACACGCACGCCAGCGCCCCGGTCATCGGCATCTTCTCGGACGAGACCGAGATCATCAGCCACGCCGCCGCCTTCCACAGCGACGCCATCATCGTGGCCCTGACCACCAAGCAGCGCACCTTCAATCGCGCAGCCCTGATGTACGGCGTGGTGCCGGTCCTGATCAAGCCCTACACCCAGATCGACGAGGCCATCCCCTCGGCGCTCAAGGACATCAAGGCGCTGGAACTGGTGGAAGACACCGACCGCGTGGTGTTCCTCTACGGAACACCGGTCGGCCAGTCGACCCACAACACCATCCGCCTGGTGCCGGTCAAGGCCTAATCCTTTCCGGATCGAATGTTGAGCCCGTTCTTCTTCGGAAGGGCGGGCTTTTTTGTTGCCTGCACGTCTAGCAATCAATCGCTGACGATGGCAGCATTCCCGCCAGGATGTGGTTTGAATGACAGGAATGTCTGGCTTTCCTAACTTGCATAATCCACGACGGAAAACACCCGACAACAAGGATGCACAGGCATGACTCGCGGAGAACTGCTCACCACGTTGCTCGAAATCTCCCGCGATGTCCTAGACGAGGACGATCTGACCTTTACAGATGAGACGCTTTTCGAGAACATCGAAGAGTGGGACTCTTTGAACCATATCCATATGGTGGTCCGGATGGAAAAAGTCTTTGGCATCCGCTTCGACACTTCGGAACTGCAGAGTGTGGTGAAGGTGGGCGATCTGCTGGACATCGTCGCAAGGCTGAAAGGGTAGCTGTCATTTTGCAGTTCCTGTCGTTTGCCTTTCTGGCCTTCGGAGGCATGCTGCTCGGGTTGCATTGGGCGATCCCGCATCGCCGGTGGCAGAATTTCCTGCTGTTAGCCGGTTCCTTGGCCTTCGTTTACAGTTGGAGCCGCCAACTGTGCATACTGCTTGTCGTTTCGGCTGCGGTGGAGTGGATCCTGGCCCGGCGACTCAAGGCTGCCGTGGAGACCTCTTGGCGGCGCCTTTGGCTTTGGATTTCCATATTCCTGAATCTTGGCTTTCTTGCCTTTTTCAAATACGCCCATTTCTTCTTGCCGGAACTGAAGGGCGTGGCTGCGTCGATCGGTTTCCGGTCGCAAACGCTGGAGTTGCTGGTGCCGGTCGGGCTCTCCTTCTGGACTCTCCAGAAGATGACCTTGACGTTGGACATCTATTTCCATCGAATCAAGCGGAAAGTTGGTTTCTTCGAGTTCCTGCTCTCGATTTCGTTCTTTCCAACGCTGGTTTCCGGACCCATCGAGAGAATGCGCAACCTCTTGCCGCAATGGAAAAAACCTAGGGTATGGAGCTCTCAGGGCTTCTCCGAAGGCATCTGGTTGATTGCGATCGGGGCATTCCAGAAGGTCGTGATTGCCGACAATGTCGCTGGCTGCGTGGATGCGCTGCTGAAGCCGGGGACGTCCGTCTTGGCCATCCAGTTGGGGTTATGGGCTTACGCTCTGCAGATTTTTGCGGATTTTTCCGGCTATTCCGACATGGCTCGAGGAATCGCTCGACTGTTCGGTGTGAACGTGATCCAAAATTTCCAAGCGCCTTATGCAGCTTCGAACCTATCCGATTTTTGGAAACGCTGGCATGTGGCGCTGTCGAGTTGGCTCAACGACTACGTCTTCTCGCCTGCATCAATGTCGTTGCGTGACTTGGGAACGTTCGGTGTCGTGATTGCCACATGGGTGACATTTCTGAGCAGCGGCTTGTGGCACGGCACCGGATGGAATTTTCTGGTGTGGGGATCGGTTCATGCCGCCGGTCTTACGATTTACGTACTGACCAAGAAGACGCGCAAGAAGTACAAGAAGAAATGGGGGAACGAGGTTTGGCTCGAGCCATTGATGGTGGCAATCACGTTGGAATGGGTGTGCCTGGGATATCTGTTCTTCCATGCTGCAGATCTGCGGGAAGTCGGAGGCTTGTTGTCGTCCGTTTCTGGTGGCCATTGGTTCGGACTTCCGGATTTCGACGCCCGCATCCTGGTTCTGTCCGGATTGGCTATCTTCGCCCTACATTGGGCGTACTTGAAGTCGCACGATCCCTTCTGGATCTTCACGCAACGCGTGGCGATCCGGACTGCCGTCTACCTTGTCCTAGGTCTTTTGCTGCTGCGCTTCTACGCTCCGGCAGAGTCCTTTCTGTACTTTCAGTTTTGAGTCACCCTTGAGACTTATGCGAGCCTTCTATCGTCGATTTCCGGCCATCAGCTGGGCTGTCTTGCTGGCATTGGGCGCCAGTGGGCTGACGTGGCTGTGCCTGTGGCTGAGCTATCGGGACGCGCGGCCAGGCATCTTCCTTGTCGGGGATTCCTGCATCGGCAATTATCGTCTTCGACCGGGGCATCGCTTCCAGGATCTGCTGGAGCAGGCGGACCCTTCCCACCGAGTGGAAAATTGGGCCGAGCCGGGTGCGTGTCCGTTGGACTTTCTGTTGCAATACGAAAAGGGCTGTCAAATCGCAGGGAAGCCCCAGCGAGTCGTGATCGCCATGACCCCTGACAAGTTCCTGAAGGACGGTGGTGCGCATCGTTTTGATGAGGACGGCGTCAATCTGCGCTGGATTCCTTTCGGATCGCGGGGCAGCCTGATCTGGAATTCTCTGACGCTCAGGGAAAGAAATGTCGCTGTGGTCCAGAAGCTCAGTACATTCTTCTATGCCTACCTGGACTTGGGACGAGCGCTGTGGATTCGTTATGCCCAGTGGCCATGGGAACGCCGCGCCATGAACCGAGGGTGGCATTGCAGGAAACAGCGGATTCGGCAGCACACCGTGGATCTCGGCAAGCAGTTGGAGACCATCGACATCGGGACGGATGCTCATTTTGATTCTCTTCCCAAAGCCAAGGATGCCGATCTGCTGATTCGGGTCTTGCGCCAGGAATGTGTTCAGACCTTGGTCATCGTGCTACCCTACGGCAATCCGACCTTGATCGAATCTGCCTATTCTCCCTTGGCTCTGGCCAAGCGCGATTCTACGGTGGTGCGCATGCGCAGCTGGTTGGAAGAACGCCATGTGGATTATCTTGACTTCAATGCTCCGGAACACCGCGTCGGCTTCCCTGATCCTCAATGGGACGACAATGCCCACATCAAGTTGCCAGGGCCGTTCCAATACATGACGCGGCAAGTGGTGCAGCATTACGCTTCGCCGCGTTAAGCCTCCTTGCGGGAGAAATTCTGTTCCCATGACTTCTAGCCTTTCCCTCCAACCGAACCCCATCAACCTTGCCCAGGCATTTCTGGATGGGGTCGTGAATCATCCCGACAGGATGGCATTGGTGTCGGAATGCGAAGAGCTCACCTACGCTCAGCTAGGGGGCCGCGTGCAAGCTCTGAGAGGTGCGCTAGGGGTATTGAACGGTCGATGTGTCGGTGTGTTGGCCCACAAGAGTCCCGTGGCCTACGCTGCCGTGCAGGCCATCCTGGCGCAGGGTGGCACGTATGTGCCGCTGAATCCCGCCTTTCCCGCTGCGCGCAATGCTTACATCGCCCAGAAGGCCGGACTGGATACCTTGGTGGTTGGTGACGAATGCGCCGATGCGCTGGAAGCGTTGGTAAAGCACTCCGAGGGGCATTACGCATTGGTCTGTCACGGCGATGCGCCTGGAATCCGCAGCCTGCTGGAGTGCTACCCGGATCGATTGTCACTGGTGCCGACAAATCCTGACGACGCGCCAGCCCAGGCGGAGGCACCGGCGGAACTGGCTTACGTACTGTTCACATCTGGGAGCACTGGCCAGCCGAAAGGCGTTATGGTGCGGCACGAGAATGTGGCTTCCTACCTGCGCAGCTTGCTTTCGCTCTATCCGATCGATCCAGAGGATCGGATCACCCAGACTTTTGATCTGACCTTCGATCTGAGTGTCCACGACCAATTCGTGTGCTGGACCGCTGGCGCCACCTTGGTCGCGTTCCCTGACCGGGCTCTCCAGTCCCCCCTGGAGTGGACGTCCAAGCACGGCGTGACGGTGTGGTTTTCGGTTCCTTCGGTGGCGGCATTCCTGGAAAGTACGCGTCAAGTCATTCCCGGTGCCTTGCCGGGAATCCGATTGAGCCTGTTTTGCGGAGAAAAGCTCACCTGGAAGACGGTCCAGCTGTGGCGCAGCATCGCCCCCAACAGCCGCATCTCCAACTTGTATGGCCCGACCGAAGCGACCATCGCGATCACCCACCACGAGATCCTGTCCGACTTCCGCGAGACGGACGCCTACCAGGGGGGCATTCCGATCGGCCAAGCGTTCCCAGGACAGCGCACGCGGATCTTGCGGGAGGATGGCAATACCTGCCCGCAAGGCGAAGTGGGTGCCTTGTGGCTGGGCGGAGATCAAGTGACGCCAGGGTATCTGGGTGATCAAGAAAAGACCTTGGAGCGCTTCGTGGAGCGCGATGGCGAGGTCTGGTATCGCACGGGTGACCTGGTGCTTCAGGAAGCCTCTGGTGTGATCCAATACGTGGGACGCGAGGACTTTCAGGTCAAGGTCATGGGGTATCGCATCGAGTTGGGCGAGATCGAGCATGCCCTGATGCGGGCTTCCGACGCGGCCTTCGCCCTTGCGGACGTGGCACGCATCCGCGGCGACATTGACGAGATCTTCTGTGTCCTACCGGCACATTGCAAGCCGCAACGGAAATCCATCAAGGCAGAAATCAAGCAGATCCTGCCGTCCTACATGGTGCCCAGGAAGTTCTACTTTACCGATGACATCCCGTTGAACGCCAATGGAAAGATGGATCGGGGAGTGATCAAGCGGCGCGCCGAGGGAGGCTCTCTGTCAGAATGACAGGCAGTCCAGCAAAAGGCGTGGATCTGCTAACTCGTTCTTGAAAAAGCAGTTGGCACACCCCTTGATTTATTTGGTAATTGTTCTAGCTTTGCTCCTCCTTTTCATATCCACACGTCGCGACATGCGACCTCCTCAACCTGCTGCCGGGTCTGAGGGGACATCCGGGAGGCAAGGCTTTGGCCAAGAAGATTACCGGCTATATCAAATTGCAGATCCCTGCGGGAGCGGCCAATCCGTCCCCGCCGGTGGGTCCCGCGCTCGGTCAAAAGGGCGTGAACATCATGGAGTTCTGCAAGGCGTTCAACGCCCGCACGCAGGATCAGAAGGGGATGATCATCCCCATCGTGATCACCGTGTACGCAGACCGCTCCTTCACCTTCATCACCAAGACCCCTCCGGTCCCGGTCCTTCTCAAGAAGGCCGCTGGTATCGAGTCGGGTTCGGGCGAGCCCAACCGCAAGAAGGTCGGCAAGGTGACGGAAGCTCAGGTCCAGGAGATCGCCAAGATCAAGATGCCTGACCTCAACTGCCTCTCCGTCGAGTCCGCGGCGTCTCAGGTTCGCGGCACCGCCGTGAGCATGGGCCTGTTGGTCGAAGGATAAAGGGGATACCATGAAGCAAGGCAAGAAGTACCGCGCCGCCGTCGAAAAGCTCGCCGGCCGCACCAACTGGAGCCTCTCCGAAGCCATCGCATTCCTGCAGGCGAACAAGTTCGCGAAGTTCGACGAGACCGTCGAACTCTCGGTGAACCTCGGTGTGGAGCCCAAGCATTCCGACCAGGTCGTTCGTGGAACCGTCGTGCTGCCGCACGGCACCGGCCGCGTCGTCAAGGTCCTTGTGTTCACCAAGGGTGAGAAGGTCGCCGAGGCTCAGGCCGCTGGCGCCGACTATGTCGGAAACGACGAACTGGTCGAGAAGATCCAGGGCGGCTGGTTCGACTTCGACATCGTCGTGGCCACGCCCGACATGATGACCACCGTCGGCAAGCTGGCTCGCCTGCTTGGCCCTCGCGGTCTCATGCCCTCGCCGAAGAACGGCACCGTGGGTCTGAACGTGACCGAGATCGTCAAGGAACTCAAGGCAGGCAAGATCGCCTACCGTGTCGACAAGGGCGCCAACGTCGCGGCTCGCTTCGGCAAGATTTCCTTCCCGGTCGAGAAGCTGGAAGAAAACGCCCAGGCCCTGATCCGCTCGATCGTTCGTGCGAAGCCTCAGACCTCCAAGGGCACCTACGTCAAGAGCATCACCATCTCCTCCACCATGAGCCCGGGTCTTTCGATCGACGTGGCCGTGGCTCGGATCTGAGGGGGTTAGAACATGATCAGCAAAGAGATCAAGCTCAGCACCGTCAAGACCTTGGATGAAGCGCTGGCCAACGCCGGCTCCGTCTTCCTGGTCGACTTCGCGAAGATCAAGGTTGCCGATGACACCCAGCTGCGCAAGACTTTGCGTCAGCAGGGCATCTACTACCGCGTTGCCAAGAACACGCTGATCAAGCGCGCTCTGCACACCGCAGGCATCACTGCTCTCGACGCGCATCTTGAGCTGCCGAGCGCCATCTTGGTCGGTACGATCGATGATCCGATCGCTCCGGCACGTGCCATCGTCGAGTTCCAGAAGACCCACAAGGATCTGCTGAATTCGAAGGTGTCGTTCCTCGACGGTGAGACCCTCAAGGGTTCCACCATCGGCGACATCGCCAAGATGCCCGGCAAGCGCGAACTGCAGGCTTCCGTCATCCAGCTCTTCCTGTCCCCGGGATCGACTCTCGTCGGCCTCATCAAGGGTCCGGGCTCCAAGATCGCTGGACAGCTCGAAGCACTCGTCAAGCGTTTCGAAGAAAACGCCTGAGCCACTTTTCAGTTACCACCCATCAAACACCCTTAAAAGGAAAATACCATGTCCGATGTCAAGGAATTCGCAGCTGAAATCAAGGATCTTGGCGACAAGATCGTTGCCCTCTCCCTCGTCCAGGCTCGTCAGCTCTCCGAGTACCTGAAGGAAGTTCACGGTCTCGAAGCCGCTGCTGGTGGCGTCGTTGTCGCCGCTGCCGCAGCTCCCGCTGCCGCTGCTGAAGAAGAGAAGACCGAGTTCGACGTGGTCCTGGCCGAGGCCGGTGCCAACAAGATCGGTGTGATCAAGGTTGTGCGCGAAGTCACCGGCCTGGGCCTCAAGGAAGCCAAGGATCTGGTCGACGGCGCTCCCAAGACCGTGAAGGAAGCTGTTGCCAAGGCCGAGGCCGAAGCCATGAAGAAGAAGCTGGAAGAAGCTGGCGCCAAGGTCACCCTGAAGTAATCGGGGTGATTGCGCACCGCGCGATCGCGATGCCCTGGGCCCATCCATCGGATGGGCTAGGGCGTTTTTTTGTTTCTATTTCTAATCAGGCAACCGGAGCCAAGAATTCCGGAGCACCCCTTCACGAGGCGGATCGATGACTGGCCGTAAGAGCTTCGCGAAAAGCAAATACTCGATGGAAATCCCCTTCCTGCTGGAAGTTCAGCTGGATTCCTTCAAGCGATTCCTGCAGCTGGATACGCTGGCTAAGGACCGGAAGGTTGAGGGTCTGGAAGCTGTCTTTCAGGACGCGTTCCCGATCGTGGACGTGAAGGGGAATTACGAACTGGGATACGACGGTTACACCATTGGTGTGCCCAAGTACAGCATCCCGGAATGTCAGGAGCGGGGCATGACCTATGCCGCTCCGCTGCGCGCCACCCTTTCGCTGAATGTCTATCGCGGCGAAGGCGAAGAGCGCGAGTTCGTCGAGAAGATCACCAACGACGTGTACTTCGGCGACATCCCGCTTCTCACCGAGAACGGAACCTTCATCGTCAACGGTGCTGAGCGCGTGGTCGTTTCCCAGCTCCACCGTTCTCCCGGTGTCTCCTTCGACGAGGAGTTCCACCCCAACGGCAAGCGCCTTTTGAAGGCGCGCATCATTCCTTATCGCGGCTCCTGGGTGGAGTTCGTGGTGGACGTGAATGATGCCATGTACATCAACATCGATCGTCGCCGCAAGCTGCCCGCGACGATTCTGCTGCGTGCCATCGGCTACAGCAGCACCGAAGAGATCATCAAGCTCTTCTATCCCACCGTCACCGCTTCCGTCTCCGATCTCTTGGCCCTGGCCGAGAACGAGATCAAGACCAAGGAAGAGTGGAAGGGTGTGGTCCTGGCATCCGAAGTCATCGATCAGAAGTCCGGCGAAGTGCTCTTCGAAGCCAATCAGGTGATCGAACACGGCGACCTTGAGGAACTCGACGAAGCCGGCATCACCGAGATTCTGATCGTCGAAGGCGACATCGACAACGACCCGGTGGTCTTCAACACCCTCGATGCCGACACGACTTCCAATGCCGAAGAGGCCTTGGGCAAGATCTACTCCGTCATCCGTCCCGGCGACATGCCTTCGGCCGATGCCGCCAAGCAGCTGCTCGACCGCCTGTTCTTCGACGACAAGCGCTACGACCTCGGCGAGGTCGGCCGCTATCGCATGAACAGCCGCTTGGACATCAAGGTCCCGATGCCCACCCGCATCATGACCCATGACGATTTCCTCACGGTCATGCGCTACCTGGTCGGGCTCTTCAACGGCAAGATGAAGCGTGCCGACGGTGTGGAGTTCACTCCTTACATCGACGACATCGATCACTTGGGCAACCGCCGCGCACGTTCCGTGGGCGAGCTCTTGGCCAACCAGTTCCAAGTGGCGTTCACCCGCATGGGCCGAACCATCCGCGAGCGTCTCTCTCTCCGCGACACGGAAGAAATGACTCCGCAAGACTTGGTCAACTCGCGCACCATCAACGCCGTGATCGCGACCTTCTTTGGAAGCTCGCAGCTCTCGCAGTTCATGGACCAGACAAACCCGCTGGCCGAACTCACGCACAAGCGTCGTCTCTCGGCCCTCGGCCCGGGCGGTCTGACGCGTGAGCGCGCCGGCTTCGAAGTCCGTGACGTGCACCACACGCACTACGGCCGTTTGTGCCCGATCGAGACACCTGAAGGTCCGAACATCGGTCTGATCAGCTCGATGTCCACCTATGCCCGCGTGAATGCCTACGGCTTCATCGAGACCCCGTACCGCAAGGTCGTGGACGGCAAGGTGACCGAGATCGTCGACTACCTAACCGCCGACAAGGAAGACCACTACACCATCGCGCCGGCCAACACCGAGCTCAACGATGACGGTTCCTTCGCCACGGAGTGGGTGATCGCCCGCTACCAGGGTGAATACCCGGTGGTGCGTCCCTCCGACGTGCACTACGTGGACGTGTCGCCTCGCCAGGTCGTGTCGGTCGCCGCAGGCCTCATCCCGTTCCTCGAGCACAACGACGCCAACCGCGCGCTGATGGGTTCCAACATGCAGCGTCAGGCCGTGCCTCTGCTGCGTTCGGAAGCTCCCGTGGTCGGTACCGGCCTGGAAGCCCGTTCGGCCCTGGATTCGGGATCGATGATCCTGGCCAAGCACGCCGGCGTGGTCGAACGCGTGGACGCCAACCGCGTCATCGTGCGCCGCGACAAGGTCGAGCGCCTGGAAGACGACTTCCTGGACGTGCCCGAGTTCGACACCTACGTCATGCGCAAGTTCCGTCGTTCCAACCAGGACACGGTCATCAACCAGAAGCCCATCGTGGATCTGGGACAGCGCGTGGACATCGGCACTCCGCTCTCGGACGGTGCTTCCACCGACCATGGCGAACTGGCCCTGGGCAAGAACATCGTCACGGCCTACCTGCCGTGGTCGGGCTACAACTACGAAGACGCCATCATCATCTCCGAAGAGCTGCTCGTGAAGGACACCTTCACCAGCATCCACATCGAAGAGTACGAGATGGAAGTGCGCGACACCAAGCGTGGCCCCGAGGAACTGACTCGCGAAATCCCCAACGTGGGCGAAGATGCGATCGGCAACCTCGACGAGATGGGCGTGATCCGCGTGGGCGCGGAAGTCAACGCTGGCGACATCCTGGTCGGCAAAGTCACCCCCAAGGGCGAGACCGAGCTCTCCCCCGAAGAACGCCTCTTGCGCGCCATCTTCGGCGAGAAGGCCGGTGACGTGCGCGACAGCTCCCTGAAGGCTCCTCCGGGCATGAAGGGCGTGATCGTCGAGACCCGCGTGTTCTCCCGCAAGGAGAAGGACAAGAAGTCCAAGAAGGCCGACAAGGACAAGATCGAGAAGATCAAGTCCGACATCGGTGCCGAGATCCAGCGCGTCCGCGAAGCCCGCGACAAGCGCCTGCTGGAACTTCTGGACGGCCAGACCTCCGGCGAGGTGCGCGACGGTTCCACCGGCGAAGTGCTGGTGACCGAAGGCAAGAAGTGGAATGCCTCGCTCGTGCGTCGCACCTCCTTCGACGACATCGCGGTCGGATCCCGCTACGTGAGTGACGAGGACGTCAACGCCAAGGTCGAGAAGGTGGTCTTCACGGCCGCCGAGATGATCCGCCGCTACGAGGATCGCCTGGACAAGGAGATCGACAAGGTCGTTCGCGGTGACGAGCTGAAGCCTGGTGTGCTCCAGTTGGTGAAGGTCTACATCGCCAAGAAGCGCAAGCTTTCTGTCGGTGACAAGATGGCTGGTCGCCACGGCAACAAGGGTGTGATCTCCAAGATCGTGCCCGTGGAAGACATGCCCTTCCTCGAGGACGGCACTCCCGTCCAGATCCTGCTCAACCCGCTGGGCGTGCCCTCCCGCATGAACGTGGGACAGGTGCTCGAGATCTCCCTTGGCTTTGCCGCCAAGAAGCTCGGCTACCGCGTCGCCACGCCCGTGTTCGACGGCGCCACGGTGGAAGACATCGAGATCGAACTCGAGAAGGCTGGCATCGCCAAGAACGGCAAGTCCAAGCTGTTCGACGGTCGCACTGGCGATGCCTTTGATCACCCGGTGACTGTCGGCTTCAAGTACATGCTGAAGCTGGGCCACTTGGTCGACGACAAGATCCACGCACGTTCCATCGGCCCGTACTCGCTCGTGACCCAGCAGCCGCTGGGTGGCAAGAGCCAGTTCGGTGGCCAGCGTTTCGGTGAGATGGAAGTCTGGGCACTCGAGGCCTACGGCGCATCATACACCTTGCAGGAACTGCTCACCGTCAAGTCGGACGACGTGGTCGGACGTTCCAAGATCTACGAAGCCATCGTCAAGGGAGAGAATGCTCCCAAGCCCGGTCTGCCCGAGTCCTTCAACGTGCTGGTGAAGGAAATGCAGGCATTGGCCTTGGATGTTCGCTTTGGCGAAGCCAAGGTCGAGAACTAAAGGCAAACCGGAGTACTCGGAGGAAATATGATCGAACAAAGCGGTTTTGCCCCTGCCATTCCTGACAGCGGATCGATCTCGATCCAGCTGGCCAGCCCTGATGTGATCCGTGGCTGGTCCTTCGGCGAAGTCACCAAGCCCGAGACCATCAACTACCGAACCTTCAAGCCCGAAAAGGACGGCCTTTTCTGCGAGAAGATCTTCGGACCCGTGAAGAACTGGGAGTGCTCCTGCGGCAAGTACAAGCGCATCCGCTATCGCGGTGTCGTCTGTGACCGTTGCGGCGTGGAAGTCACCCACTCAAAGGTGCGTCGCGAGCGCATGGGCCACATCGAGCTGGCCGTGCCTGTGGTGCACATCTGGTTCTTCAAGAGCCTGCCTTCGGTGATCGGTCAGATGCTCAAGGTCTCCATCACGAACCTCGAGCGCGTGATCTACTACGAGTCCTACATGGTGCTCAATCCGGGCGATTCGCGCTTCAACAAGCGCCAGATCATCACGGAAGACGAGTTCGTGGAAGAGGAAAGCGCCGGACGCACGTTCGATGCCAAGATGGGCGCACCGTCCATCAAGCAGGCTTTGGCGGAAATCGTCTTGGACGAAGAAGCCAACAATCTGCGTTCCAGCATCGCTCGCGAGACCTCGGCCCAGCGCAAGCTGGACGACCTCAAGCGCCTGCGCATCATTCAGGCCTTCCGCAAGTCCGAGAATCGCCCCGAGTGGATGGTCCTGGACGTGCTGCCGGTCATCCCGCCCGACCTGCGTCCTCTCGTTCCTCTGGAAGGCGGCCGCTTCGCGACCTCCGACCTGAACGACCTCTACCGTCGCGTCATCAACCGCAACAATCGCCTCAAGAAGCTGATCGACATCAAGGCTCCTGAAGTGATCCTGCGCAACGAGAAGCGCATGTTGCAGGAGTCGGTCGACACCCTGTTCGACAACGGTCGCCGTACCGTGTCGGTCAAGGGCGAAGGTCGTCGTCCCCTCAAGTCGCTCTCCGAGTTGCTCAAGGGCAAGAACGGTCGCTTCCGTCAGAACCTGTTGGGCAAGCGCGTCGACTACTCCGGTCGTTCGGTCATCGTGGTCGGCCCCGAGCTCAAGATCTACCAGTGCGGTCTCCCCAAGCCCATGGCCTTGGAACTGTACAAGCCCTTCATCATCCAGAAGCTTGAGGAGCGCGGCTTGGCCCACACGGTCAAGAGCGCCAAGAAGTTCGTGGAGAAGGAGCGCCCCGAGGTCTGGGACATTCTCGAGGAGATCATCGAGGACCATCCCGTCCTCTTGAATCGTGCTCCGACCCTGCACCGTCTTGGCATCCAGGCATTCTATCCGACCTTGATCGAGGGCAAGGCCATCCGTCTGCACCCGCTCGTCTGCGCCGCTTTCAATGCGGACTTCGACGGTGACCAGATGGCCGTGCACCTGCCGCTGTCGTTCGAAGCCCAGCTGGAAGCTCGCGTGCTCATGCTGTCGGCCTTCAATTTGCTGCACCCGGCATCGGGCCAGCCCATCACTGTTCCTTCGCAGGACATGGTGCTTGGCAACTACTACCTGACCAAGCCCCGTGGCCTGGCTCCGACCAAGATCGAGGATATCCACAAGCTGCGCGCCTTTGCGCACGACCTGGAAGTCGAGCAAGCCATCAATTCGGATTCGATCAAGATCCACAATTGGGTGCGCTACCGTCTGCCCTCCGGCGAGATGGTCGTGACCACGGCTGGCCGCGTGATCTTCAATCGCATCATTCCGACCCAGTTGGGCTATTCCAACGAGACCATGTCGAAGAAGGCCCTGCAGGGCGTGATCGGCGAAGTCTACCGCAAGACCGGCAACAACCGCACTGTCCAGTTTCTGGACGAGCTGAAGGAAACCGGCTTCCTGTGGGCGACTCGCTCCGGCACTTCGGTGTCGATCGGCGACATGTTGATCCCGGCCGAGAAGGAAAAGATCATCACCGAGGCTCAGAAGAAGGTGGACAATCTTCAGGAGCTGTACGAGAACGGTGTGATCACTGATGGCGAGCGCTACAACCAAGTGATCGACACCTGGTCGCACACCACCAACGAAGTGGCCAATATCCAGTTCGAGAAGCTGGCCAAGGATCAGGACGGCTTCAATCCCGTCTACATGATGGCCGACTCGGGTGCCCGTGGTAGCCGCGAACAGATCAAGCAGCTCTCGGGCATGCGCGGTCTGATGCAGAAGCCGCAGAAGAAACTGACGGGTCAGGAGACCATCGAGAACCCCATCAAGTCCAACTTCAAGGAAGGACTGAACGTTCTCGAGTACTTCATCTCGACCCACGGTGCCCGTAAAGGTCTTGCCGATACGGCTCTGAAGACTGCGGACGCCGGTTACCTGACCCGCCGACTCGTCGACGTGGCCCAGGATCTGGTGATCACCGAAGTCGATTGCGGAACCACTATCGGGATCGAAGTCGGACAGATCACCGAAGGTGACGAAGTCAAGACCGCCATCTCCGAGCGCATCATCGGCCGCGTGCCTCTCAAGGATGTGGTCCATCCGATCACGCGCGAAGTGCTCTGCCCGGCCAACGAGATCGTGAACGAAGCCGCTTCAAAGGCCATCCAGATCGCTGAGATCGAGAAGATCGACGTACGTTCCGTGTTGACCTGCGAAAGCCGTCGTGGCGTCTGCGCGCGCTGCTATGGCCGCAACTTGGCTACTGGCCGCCCCGTCCACATCGGCGAAGCGGTCGGCGTCATGGCTGCCCAGTCGATTGGCGAGCCCGGCACCCAGCTGACGCTGCGTACGTTCCACATCGGTGGCGCGGCGACCCGTCTGACGGCCCAGGACAAGCAGAAGAGCAAGTACGACGCGACGGTCCATCTGACCAACGTCGAGTACGTGGTCCGTGGCGAGAAGGACATGGTGGTGGTCTCTCGCACCGGTGAGTGCGCCATCGTGGACGAGCACGGCATCACCAAGGCTCGCTATCCGGTTCCGTACGGATCGGTGTTGCGCGTCGAAGACCAGAAGAAGGTCAAGGCCGGCACTGTTCTGTTCGAATGGGATCCGTACAACTCGGTGATCGTGTCCCGCGAAGGCGGTACCATCCAGTTCAAGGACATTTCCGAGCGCGATTCGACTCTTCACATCGAAGAAGATGAGAACACGGGTTTGACCACCTATCGCGTGCTTGCCGACCGTCGCGGTCTCAAGCAGCCTCAGGTGCTCATCAACCAGGGCAAGAACGGTTACTATCCGATTCCTGCCAATGCTGTTCTCCAGGTTCGCCATGGCGACAAGATCGGTCCCGGCGACATCCTCGTGAAGATGCCGCGCCAAGCGGCTGCCACCCGAGACATCACCGGTGGTCTGCCCCGCGTCGCAGAGCTCTTCGAAGCCCGCGTGCCCAAGAATCCGGCGGTCGTGACCGCCGTCGACGGCATCGTGGAACTGGGCGAGATCGAGCGCGGCCAGCAGAAGATCTCCGTGCAGGACAGCGATGGCCATCGCCACGAATACCTGATTCCGCGAGGCAAGCACCTCTCCGTTCACTCGGGTGACCGCGTGCACGCTGGCGACCGCCTTTGCGAAGGCCCGAAGGACCCGCACGACATCCTGCGCATCGGTGGCGAGAACGCCGTGCAGGAGTATTTGGTGCAGGAAATTCAGGCCGTGTACAAGCTGCAGGGCGTGTCCATCGCAGACAAGCACATCGAGGGCATCGTCCGTCAGATGTTGCGCAAGGTCCGCATCGCCAATCCCGGCGACGCGAACCTCCTCGAAAACGAGGAAGTCTCGAAGGTTCGTCTGCGCGTCGAGAACGACCGCGTGATCGCCGAAGGCAAGGAGCCCGCCACCTGGGTGCCTCTGCTCTTGGGCATCACCAAGGCCTCTCTCGGCACCGACTCCTTCTTTGCAGCCGCCTCCTTCCAGGAAACGACCAAGGTGCTTACCCAGGTCGCGGTGGCAGGCAAGACAGACACGCTGGAAGGTCTGAAGGAAAATGTGATCGTGGGTCGTCTGATTCCTTCGGGAACCGGATCCCGGGCCTATGCCAATCTTCGCGTGCGCGATGAGGAAGCAGAAGCCGAGGCGCAACAACGCGCCATCGAGGTGGAAGAGCAACGCCGCATGGAAGAAGCTCTTCTGGCCGAGGTCGACAACGAGCTGGATGTTGAGCTCGATGAAGATCTCGGGGAATAACCCTTGACGATCCACCGTTAAAATACCTATTTTCGCACGCCTCTTCATCATCAGGAGTTAGAAGTGCCTACCATTGCACAGCTCGTCCGTAAGGGACGCACACAAGTAAAGAATCGAACCAAGTCGCCGGCCCTCAAGGCTTGCCCGCAGAAGCGTGGCGTTTGCACTCGCGTGTACACCACCACGCCGAAGAAGCCGAACTCGGCTCTTCGCAAGATCGCCCGTGTGCGTCTGTCGAACCGCATGGAGGTCACGACCTACATTCCTGGTGAAGGCCACAACCTGCAGGAACACTCCATCGTACTGATCCGTGGTGGTCGTGTGAAGGACGTTCCCGGTGTGCGTTACCACATCGTGCGTGGCACGCTCGATACCTCGGGTGTCGACGGTCGTCGCAAGAGCCGCTCCAAGTACGGCGTCAAGCGTCCCAAGCCCGGCCAGGCCGCGGCTGTCAAGGGCAAGGGCGGCAAGCCCGCAGCAAAGGGGAAGAAGTAAATGGCTCGCAGAAAAGCTGCCGTCAAGCGTGAACGTCTGCCGGACCCCAAGTTCGGATCCCAGCTGGTCACTCAGTTCGTCAACGGCATCATGCTCCAGGGCAAGAAGTCGATCGCCGAGTACATCGTGTACGCCGCCATCGACGAGCTCCAGACCAAGGCTACCGGTGAAGAGACTGGTCTGGACGTGCTCAAGCGCGCCCTGAACAACATCAAGCCTTCGGTCGAAGTGAAGTCGCGTCGCGTCGGTGGTGCCACCTACCAGGTGCCCGTCGAAGTGAATCCGAACCGTCGCACTGCTCTGGCCATCCGCTGGGCAGCCGACGCCGCCCGCAAGCGTTCCGAGCAGAACATGGCCAAGCGTTTGGCTGGTGAGCTGGCTCAGGCCGCCAACAACGAAGGTGCCGCCGTCAAGAAGCGCATCGACACACACCGCATGGCCGAAGCCAACAAGGCTTTCGCCAGCTTCCGTTGGTAATCTTCGTTCATCGATGAAGAGTTCAAAAGCCTCCGTTTTGCGGGGGCTTTTGTCGTTTCTGGGAAAGCGAGACTCTTCCAGAAAAACCGGGGTGCCGATTTCCTTCCCTTACAACGTGACCGATCATGGGGTTGGGGACTATCTTTGGCGTCCAAACCTGCATCAGGAGGATAATGTGAGCTTTCGTATCGCCACTCTCAACAAGATCAGCCCCGAGGGCCTCAAGCTGTTTGGTTCCGAGTACGAGGTGGCCGACGGCCTGTCCTCCCCCGACGCGATCCTGGTCCGTTCGGCCCAGCTCGACACGGACGCCTACCCGGACACGTTGGCCGTGGCTCGCGCTGGGGCTGGCGTGAACAACATCACCGTGGACAAGGCCACTGTCGCTGGCCTGTGTGTATTCAATACCCCCGGTGCCAACGCAAACGCCGTGGCGGAGCTGGTGTTCACCGTGCTGGGCGCCTATGCCCGCAACATCGTTCCTGGCATTGCCTTTGCCCGTGAGACCGCAGCTGCCACCGAAACCGACAAGGAGCTCGACGAGAAGGTGGAGAAGGGCAAGAGCAAGTTTGCCGGCTTCGAGCTGTCGGGCAAGACGCTGGGCGTCATCGGTCTAGGCAAGATTGGCGTGCTGGTCGCCAATGCCGGCATCGCCTCGGGTATGGACGTGGTCGCCTTCGATCCGTTCCCCTCGATCGACAACATCCATCACCTCTCCAGTTCGGTGAAGATCGCCAAGTCCATGGCCGAAGTGGCCAAGGCCTCCGACGTGCTCTCGATCCACGTGCCCCTGATGGACAAGACCCGCGGCCTCGTGGACGCGTCCTTTATCGATGGCATCAAGGATGGCGCCATCCTGGTGAATTACTCCCGCGGACCGATCGTCAAGGAAGCCGACGTCATCGCGGCCCTGGATTCGGGCAAGCTGCGCGCCTACCTCAACGACTTCCCCTCCAAGGCGCTGGTCAACCACGCCAAGGCGATCTGCACCCCGCACCTGGGTGCCTCGACCGAGGAGTCCGAGGAGAACTGCGCGACCATGGCCGTCAACCAGCTCAAGGGCTACCTGGAGCTTGGCAATGTGGTCAACTCGGTGAACTTCCCGGTGTGCGAGTCGGTTCCTTCCGACAAGGTCAAGACCCGCCTGATCGTGATCAACAAGGATGTGCCCAACATGATCGCCGCCATCACCAAGGTGCTGGGCGACGCGGGCGTGAACATCGCCTCGCTGGTCAATAAGTCCAACGGCAAGGTCGGCTACAACATCATCGACATCGAAGGCGACATCCCCGCTGCCGCGCTCGCTGCAGTGAAGGCCAGCTCCGATGTGATCCGCACCCGCGTGATCAAGTTCTGAGCATGCCCATGCTGAAGGCCGCCGAGATCGCCGAGATCTTCCACCAGACCAAGGGCTTCCTGGAAGGCCACTTCCAATTGTCTTCGGGCCTGCACAGTCCGAACTACATGCAATGCGCCAAGGTGCTCCAGCATCCTCAGCATTGCGAGCGCTTCTGCAAGGACCTGGCCGGCAAGATGGAGGCTCTCAAGGCCGATGTCGTCTTCGCGCCGGCCTTGGGCGGCATCCTAGTGGGCTACGAGCTGGCTCGTTCCCTCGGGGTCCGCTCCATCTTCGCCGAACGCGTGGAGGGGCAGATGACCCTTCGCCGTGGGCAGGACCTGTTCAAGGGCGAGCGCGTGATCCTGTGCGAGGACGTCGTGACCACTGGCAAGTCGATCCGCGAGATCGAGGTGCTGGCCCGCGAGATGGGTGCCGAAGTCGTGGGACTGGCCTGCATCGTGGACCGCAGCGCCGGCAAGTGGAATCATGCCCTGCCTCTGACGAGCCTTCTGCAGATGGACCTGGTGACCTACACGGGCGAGACTTGCCCGATGTGTGCCCAGGGACTGGAGCTGGTGAAGCCCGGCTCGCGCCCCAAGCCGTAAGGCAAAGGGTCCAACGACGAATCAAGCCCTCTTCGGCGATTGCCGGAGAGGGCTTTTCATTGTCCGCTTCAGGGCGGAGCTTGGGGCTTCACCCGCAGCACGTTGTAGTGTTCCATCACGACAGTGCCTGCCGGTGCCTTGCGCGGCTTGTGCACGTGCCTGCGGGCCGTTACGTGCACTTCCGCCCACTCCTGCGCCCGCAGCTTCGAGAGCCATGCCGCCACGCCTGCGGCCAGTTCCTGCAGCGCCGATGGCGGTGCGGAGGCTTTTCCGGTGGGGGAGCGCAGGATCACGTGCGACCCCGGGACATGGGCGGCGTGAAACCACAGGTCGTCGGCCCGTGCGATGCGCGTGGTCAATAAGTCATTTTCTGTCCCGCTGCGCCCGGCCCACAGGATCCAGCCTCCCGGCAGCTCGAAGCGAAGCGGGGCTGACGGAGCCGCTTCCTCCCGCTTGCGCGGCTCCTGAGGCCACAGCCCGCGCGGAAGCAAGCGCACCTTCAGAGTCTCCAGCGAGCGCTCGGCCTCCCTGCGGTCCTTGCGAGCGATCCAGCCGGGGGACCCGTCCTCGCGAGGCGCTGCCTGGCAATGCTCCTGGAGCTGCTCCAATCTGGTCTGCCAACCATCGGCTTCCGTCATTTCCTGCATCAGCGCATCCACCCTCAATGCGTGCCCCTGGGCGGTGCGTCGCAACTTGGTGGCCTTGTGGAATCGTTCCTGCACCTGTGCCCGGAACGGGCGGGCGGGATCCAGGGAGACCTCCACCTCGGGCATCCCCTCCTGGGAATAGTCGGGAACGCGGATGCGGGTCGCCCCCGGCCGAACCAGGTGGCCATGCGCCTGCAGGGATTTTCCCAGGCTCTCCAGTGCATCTGCCTGGGTGCGCAGCCCTTCCGGTGCCGGCATCCGCTCCAGGGCGTTGCGCAGCCGCTTTTGCCAACGTTCTACGCATCGGGAAGCCCTGACAATTTCTGTCCGCAGGAGCCCGTCCTGCGGGAACGGCGCCTGCCGGAGCTCCTCGGCAGGCGTGTCCAGGTCAGCCTGCCAGGTTGGCGAAGAAGTCCAGGAACCCGCTGGGAACTCCGCTGGCGCAGGCCTCGTAGCTCTCCTGCCCGTCCATCTGCAGGCCGTAGCCAGAAAGACCCGAGTAGCGGCGCGGGTGGTTGGTCAAGAGGCGCAGGCGTTCCACGCCCAGCTGCTGCAGGATCTGGGCCCCGATGCCCACCGTCTGCTGGTCCATCACGGAGTAGTTGGCTCCCGGCGCCTCGTTGCCCTGGCGCAGGAACAGGAACACGCCGCCCTCGCGGGCGATGCGCTCCAATGCGCCGTAGACCGAGATCAGCTCGCGAGAGAGCTCCGGCAGGGTGCGCCCCAGCAACGGTGCCTCGGGTTGCACGCGCACCAGCACAGAGCCGCTCAAGGGGCGGCGCAGCAGGGCCACGTGGCGGATGCCGCGGATGGTCTCGGTCCAGCCGGAAAGCTCCAGTTCCACGCCGTTCCACACCACAGTCTCCGTGGCCTCGGACTTCACCAGCAGCTCATGGCGGCGGCGGTATTCCACCAGCTCCGCCACCGACCCCAGGGGCATGTTCCATTTGTCGGCGAACTTGCGCAGTTCCGGCACGCGCATCATGGTGCCGTCGTCGGCCATGATCTCGCAGATCACGCCCGAAGGGTGGCGTCCGGCCAGGCGGGAGAGGTCCACCGAGGCCTCGGTCTGGCCGGTACGCACCAGCACGCCGCCGTCGCGGGCCACCAGCGGGAACATGTGCCCGGGGCTCACCAGGTCGTCGGGGCCTGTCGTCGGATCGCACAGCACCTGGACGGTGCGGGCGCGGTCCCCGGCACTGATGCCGGTCGTGGTGCCTTCGCGCGCCTCCACGCTCACGGTGAAGGCGGTGCCCAGCGGAGCGCGGTTGTGCCGGGTCATCATGGCGAGACCCAGGCGGGAAGCGTCCTCGCCCGTGAGGGCGGTGCAGATCAGTCCGCGGCCGTGGGTGGCCATGAAGTTGATGATCTCGGGGGTGCAGGCGTCGGCCGAGCACACGAGGTCACCCTCGTTCTCGCGGTCCTCGTCGTCGCAGATGATGCACATGCGACCTTCGCGCATGGCCCGGATCGAGTCCTCGATCGGGTCGAAGTAGCGCGAACGCTCGACAGATTCTGTCATTTCTTCTCCTCCATGAGCCGTTCCACGTACTTGGCGAGGATGTCGGTCTCGACGTTGATCCTGCGCCCGATCTTCCACTGCCCGATGGTCGTGACCTCTTGGGTGTGGGGGATAAGGTTCACGCTCACCCGGTTGCCCTGCACCTTGGCGGAGGTCAGCGAGATGCCGTCCAGGCAGATCGAACCGCGCCCCACGCAGTAGCGGGTAAGGCCCGGCGGCAGGCGCAGGGTCCATTCTTTCGAGCCGGAGCGGCTGGCTACCGACTCAATCACGGCCACCCCGTCGACATGCCCCTGGACCCAGTGCCCGCCTAGGCGGCCTCCGGCCTGCATGGCGCGTTCCAGGTTGATGGGGTCGCCGAGCTTGCGGTCGCCCAAGGCGGTGACCTCCATGGTCTCGTCGACCGCCACGACCTCATAGCCGTCCTTGAAGATCTTCTCCACGGTGAGGCAGACGCCGTCGTGGGCGATCGAGTCGCCGATGGCCAATCCCTCCAGCACGCGGTTGGCCTTCATGCGCAGGCGGCGGTTGCGGCCTTCGGTCTGGATCTGGGCAAGGGTGCCGAGTTCTTCGATGATTCCTGTAAACACATTGCACAAGGTAGAAGTTGCGCGCTCGCAACGGGGTTTGGGAGAATGTGCAGGCCATGGAAAACGTACGCAGCACTCTTGCCGAGCCGGAACTCCGCAGCCGCGAGGAACTGATGCTGGAGTTTCGCGTCTTCCTGGAGGATACCGGACTTCGGCGGGCGCTGGACGCCATCCCGCAGCCGATCCTGGTGCTGAACCAGGCAAGGCAACTGGTTTGGGGTAACTTGAGCTTGGTCCAAAAGGTCGGGCGTTCCTTGGATGCCATGTTGGGGGAGCGGCAAGGCGACGTGCTCAACTGCGAGTACGTACGCGACTGCAGCGCGGGCTGCGGGCACTCGGAGCATTGCCTGGACTGCGGGGCGGGCCTGTCGATCCGAGCCGGACTGGCTGGCGAGACGAACACCAGGGAGTGCAGCATCTCGCGCGGTGCGGGCGATGCCATGGAGTTGAGGATAACCACCTCGCCGGTGCTCGAGCTGGAATCCCCCTACGTGTTCTGCGCCGTGGAAGACATCTCTCACGAGAAGCGACGGGAAGCGCTGGAGCGCATCTTCTTCCACGACATCATCAACAGCCTGGGAGCCATCCAGGGAGCCGCGACGCTGCTGTGCAGTGCTTCGGAGGACGAACGACCTCAATTGGCTTGGCTGCTTTCCGAACAGGCGCGTACCGCCCTGGAAGAGGTGAGCTCACAGCGCGAGCTGTCTGCGGCGGAAAGCGGCCAACTGCCGCTGCAGGAGGAGCAGGCCCTTTGCGGCAAGGTGCTGGAGGACGTGGCGGCCAACTACCGCGTGCACCAGGACTTTCCCGGCCGGGACATCGCCGTCCGTCCCGGCAGCGGACCGCTGGAACTTTGCGTGGATGTCACGCTCCTGCGCCGCGTGCTGGGAAACATGACCAAGAACGCCCTGGAGGCCAGCAAATCCACGGTGACGCTGTCGGCCGAGGACGACGAGGATGGCGTGGTTTTCCGGGTGCACAACCAAGGGATGATCCCGCCGGCGATCCGTCTGCAGATCTTCAAGCGTTCCTTCTCGACCAAGGGATCCGGACGAGGCTTGGGGACCTATGCCATGAAGCTCTTCGGCGAACGGATCCTGGGAGGCAAGGTCTGGTTCGAGACCTCGCTGGGCAACGGCACCACATTCTGCTTCTGGCTACCCCATCGCACAGGATAGTTGTCTAGCTTTGGCTGCACCATGAGTGATACCGAAAAGGCAAAGGAAGCTGCTGCTCTCAAGGCATTGGAGCTGGTGGAAGACGGAATGAAATTGGGCTTGGGCACGGGTTCCACGGCCAAGTGGTTCGTGCACCATCTGGGTGCACGGGTCAAGGCAGGTTTGCAGGTGACCTGCACTGCCACCTCCATCGAGACGCACAACCAGGCCTTGGGCCTGGGCATCGAGCTGCGCACGCTCGACGAACTCGGGACCCTCGACCTTGCCGTGGACGGTGCCGACGAGATCAATCCGGGCTTGGACTGTATCAAGGGACATGGTGCGGCGCTGTTTCGCGAGAAGCTGGTGGAGATCACCGCCAAGCGCTTTGTGGTCATCGCCGACGACACCAAGCTGGTGGACAAACTTGGCATGACCCGCACCGTTCCCGTGGAGATCGTGCCGTTTGGTCGCGAGACCACCAGAGCCCGCTTGGAGGCCTTGGGTGCCAAGGTGACTTCGCGGTTGGCCAAGGACGGCTCGATCTTGGTCACCGACAACGGAAACCACATCTGGGATTGCGATTTCGGTCCCATCTCTGAGACTACCGCCTTGGGTGAGCGGATCAAAGCCGTGGTTGGCGTGTGCGAGCATGGCCTGTTCTGCGGCATGGCCGAGCGCGCCTTCCTGGCCCGCCCCGATGGGAGCGTCCAAGAACTGGTCCGCAAAGGGAGCTGAACGTGGCCGGAGCCATGAACCAACCGCATGCCTTTCTGCCAGCAGGCGATGTTCTGGGTGGTTGCACGCTTCTTGAGGTGGTTGGCAAGGGAAGCATGGGTGCGGTCTACCGGGCGTGGCAGAACAAGCTGTCGCGGCAGGTTGCCGTGAAGGTGCTCATGAAGGGGCGCTTCGACCAGTTGGTGACGGCCGAACGCTTCTTGCAGGAAGCCGAGACGGTGGCGAATCTGCGCCACCCGAACATCCTGTCCGTGTTCGACAGCGGAGAGCGCGAGGATTGCGTCTTCTTCCTGATGGAGTACCTGGAAGGTCCTAGCCTTGGCGAATGGATGAAGCGCAAGGCCAAACATCCGATTCCCTCTCGCCGCAAGGCCAGCTACCAGGAGATTGCGGACATTGCCCGCCACACGCTGTCGGCTTTGGCGCATGCGCACGACCAAGGCATCATCCATCGCGACATCAAGCCCGAGAACCTGCTCTTTGGTGGTGCCAACGGCGCCTTGATGGTGATGGACTTCGGCCTTGCCGCAGTGAACTACGTGACCTTCGAGGCCGAAAAGCAGTTCATCCTCGGTTCGCCGCTTTACGTGAGTCCTGAACAGGCGCGTGGCGACGAATTGGATGGCCGCGCCGACCTATTCTCCCTGGGCTGCGTGCTGATGGAGCTGATCCTGGGTTATCTGCCGGTGCGGGTGGATCGCCCTGACAAGATCTTCCGCTTGCGGGCCAAGGAAGATCCCGAGATGTTCACGGGAAAGCCCATCGAGCTGCGCCCGGACTTGCTGCCGGCGTGGGACGCCTTCCTGCGCAAGGCACTGGCCCCCAAGCCAAGTCAACGATTCGCCAGTGCGCGGGAGATGCTCACCGCCCTGGAAACCCTGCCCCTGCAAGGAGGCTGAATGCCCAAGCTCGTCAATGGCACCGATTTTCTTCCCGAATTCCTGGCCGCCCTGGCCAAGGACGACATGCGCGTATTTGCCAAGTTCGAGGCGATGGGCAAGCAGTCCAGCCTCACTTCGGCCCAGATCGAGGCGCTGCACGAATTCATGGAAGCTGCCGCCAATCGCATCCGCAACTCGAAATCCGGTCTGGATCGCGAGGCTGCAGCCTACAGCGTGATCGGCTTCTTGACGGAGCACAACAAGCGCCTGGGAATCCATCCCAGGTTCCTGGCGACGGTGGGATCGGCTTTGGCCACCTATTTTCAGAACCACAAGAAGTGGGATCCTGCCATTGCAGCTTGCGAGCTGCTGGTCAGCCGCAACGTCACCGACGAGGACGGAGAAGGCTTCCATGCCCGATTGGATCGCCTGTACCAGCTGCGTCTGAGAAAGTCCGTCACCGGCTCCGATTCCGAAATGGATGTCATCGAGGACGAGGAAGAGGACCTGTAAAAAAGCCACTCATCCGTGACGGATGAGTGGCTTTTCGCTCCGATGTGCCCTGGTTTACAGGACTTCGTCGCCGCTTTCGCCGGTGCGGATGCGCGTGGCGGAATCGATGGGGACGACAAGGATCTTGCCGTCGCCAATCTTGCCGGTGCGAGCGGCCTGGGTGATTGCAGCCGTCACCTTGCTGACAGCTGCGTCGGGAACGGCCATTTCCAGCTTCACCTTAGGGATGAAGTCGGTGTGGTACTCCGAGCCGCGGTAGAGCTCTGTGTGGCCCTTCTGGCGGCCGAAGCCCTTGACTTCCATGACCGTGATGCCTTGGGCACCGGCTTCCGTGACCGCCAACTTGACGTCGTCGAGCTTGAAGGGCTTGATGTAGGCGATGATCAGTTTCATCCTGTCTTCTCCTCAATGGGTTCGTGGTGATTCAAGCGGACTAAAGAGGAATGCTAACCCTTTGGAACTTTGCTTTCCAACGGAAAAACACTAACTTCTCTTGTCGCGTCAATTGGCAATCTTGGTGGTCTGTTGGCGAACAATGGGCGTGGGACGGTGGCCGCCGTCCCACGCTTCTTATATATGCAAACTTGGGGCCAAGCCGATCGGGTCTCAGGATGCTGCGACTAAAGACAAATTGAACGATTTGTCATTGACGCATCGTTCGGATTGTTGACAATTGTCATTGCCGATATCCCTTGGCGTCAATCATCAATTGCTGCATCCGATACCTCAACTGACGCAATGTGACACCAAGGCTTTGGGCGGCCAGGGTCTGTTGGCCATGCGTGGAGGCTAGAGCTTTCTCGATGGCCTCGCGCCCCAAGACCACGCGATGGTAATTGTTGGGGTTCATGGGCGGCATGGACGAAGCTCCCATGCTGCTGGGCTGCATGGCTTGCGAAACCGCAGAGATGGGCAGGTCCTGGGGCTGCGGAAACAGGCGGCTCAGGACGGGGATGTCGTCTGATGACAACGTCTGTCCGTCGGTGGCCAAGACGACCGCGCGTTCCAGGGTGTTTTCCAGTTCGCGCACGTTTCCGGGCCAGTCGTACTGGCGCAGGAACTCGAACGCTTCCTGACTGATGGCGACCCGCTTGGAGTGTCTTTCCATGAAGTGGCGAAGGAAGCTCATGGCCAGTGGCGAAATGTCGCCACGACGACTGCGCAGCGCGGGAACATGGATGGGCACCACCATCAGGCGGTAATACAGGTCCTCGCGGAAGCGCTTCTCGCGCACCATCGCTTCCAGGTCGCAGTTGGTGGCGCAGATGATGCGGGCATTGGTGTGGAGCGTCTCCGACGATCCCAGGCGTTCGAAGGAGCCATCCTGGAAGACGCGCAAGATCTTGGCTTGCGTCTCGGGGGGCAGTTCGCCGATCTCGTCCAGGAAGATCGTGCCTCCACGCGCGGCTTCGAAGCGACCGATCCGAAGGTTCACTGCGCCGGTGAAAGCACCCTTCTCGTGGCCGAAAAGTTCAGATTCTATCAGGCTTGCGGGCAGGGCTGCGCAATTCACTTCCACGAAGGCGCCGGCCTTGCGGGGCGAATTGAAATGCATGATGCGAGCCAGCATGGTCTTACCTGTGCCGGACTCGCCGCGCAAAAGTACGGCCGCTTCCGTTGAGGCGACGCGCTGCACCATGGACAAGGTCTTCTGCATGGAACCCGATTCCACCACCAAGTTGTCGGGCTGGTAGCGGTCGGCCAAGGCTTCCTGAAGCTCGCGGTTGCGCCGCTCCAGTTCCTCCTTCTCGCTCTGGATCAGTTCGGAGATCTGGATGGTCTGAGCCAGGAGGGATGCGATGATGCGCATGACCTTGAGGTCTTCGTCGACCATGGTGGCCGAGCCCGGCATGCGGTCGGCGCACAGCACGCCGGCGCAGCGGCGGTCCAAGGTGACGGGCACGGCGATGAAGATGCAAGGCGTGGTGCTGTCCGTTGGCCGACCGCCTGTCACCAGATCGAATTCCGGTTCCTCCGAGGTGTCTGTGAGCAGGGCAGAAATTCCGGTGGAGTACACCTTTCCGACGACACCTTTTCCGACGGCAAAGATGCCGCGTTTGATCTCTTCGCTGGACAGGCCATGGGAAGCGACGACGCGCAGGTTCACTCGCGAGGAGTCCGGCATGCAGAGGGTTGCGCGTTCCAGATCGAGGTTGTCCGACAGGGCGCGCAAGCACCTGCGAGCCACGGTGGAAATATCCAAGCTCGAACCGAGCACGCGACTGATTTCATAGATCGCGTTCAGTGTCCGGGTCTGATGCTCGAAGAAATCTTTGGTCATGGATGATGGAACCCCTCTCTGAATCAGTATAGCCAACAAACCTGCATTAAATAGAGATGCGAGTATCATGCCACTACAAAAACAGTTCGGAGCCAAGATCGAGGCCTATATTTCAACCATGTTGAAATGGTCCTGGAGTTCCAACGAATCCTATGAACCCTCCACCGAAGATGCGCTGCTGGTGCTGGGGCACGATGGTGCTCCTTCAGGCGAATTGCCGGGAGGCAGCTATGCCGTCCTGAGGCATCGCATCCAAGCATCGCTTGTCAAGCAGAAGGATGGACGGCTGGAGGGCGGGGAGTGGATCGGTTCCGAGGGCGAGCGCGGGATCGCATGGGTGCAAGGACTGCCAGCCAAGGCGGGTCTGGATGGCGACGAGCGTCTGCGTCTTGGCGCTTCCGAAGCCTTTTCCGCGGCCCTGCGCCGCAAGCCTGCCCGCGTCGTGATGCTGTGCGACCAGATTCCTTCGGAACGGATTCCTTTGCTGCTGGAAGGCATCTGGAATTCCGCGTACCGTTTCGAGCCTTACAAGTCCAAGAAGACCGGGGCAATCCCCGAGCTTGTCTTCTGCGGAAAGGCCGATTCGACCATTCTTGTTCGCACACTGCTGGAGGCGGCGGCTCAGGTCCTGATGGGGATCGATCTGGCTCGTGATCTGGTGAACGAACCCGGAAGCGTCCTGGTCCCCAAGGAATACCTCGCCCGCATCGAAGCCACTTTCAAGGCGACGGGCATCAAGGTCAAGGTCAAGACCCGAGCCCAGCTAGAGAAGGAAGGGTATCAGGGCATCGTGACGGTGGGCAAGGGGTCCAGCAACGAGCCGATGCTGGTGACTCTCGAATATCGTCCCAAGAATCCAGTTTCCGGTCGGCATTTGGCTCTGGTGGGCAAGGGAATCACCTTCGACACTGGAGGCATCAGCCTCAAGCCTGGCGACAAAATGTGGGAAATGAAATGCGATATGGCCGGTTCTGCGGCGGTCGTTGGGGCCTTGCTTGCCTTGAATCGGATGCAGGTGCCGCTGGAGATTACCGGCATCCTCTGCTTGGCCGAGAATCGTCCTGGCAACGGGAGCGTCCTGCCTGGGGATATCTTCACGGCGCGCAATGGCAAGACGGTCATGGTAGACAATACCGATGCCGAAGGGCGTCTGGTGCTCACGGACGGCCTCTACGAGGCTGGTGTGGTCGGAGCGACGCATGTGATCGATCTGGCCACCTTGACCGGCTCCATCGTCAGGGCTTTGGGGCCGTCGATCGCAGGCATCTTTGCCAACCAGGACGCATTGGCACAACTCCTCAAGGATTGTGGTCGCAAGACGGGCGAGAAGTACTGGCAGATGCCGCTGGATGCGGAGTATCGCGAACGCTTGGACGACTCCACGGCCGATATGAAGAACATCGGAGGAGCTGATGCCGGTTCCATCACCGCAGCGCTGTTCTTGAAGGAATTTCTGCCTGAAAACGTCGAGTGGGCCCACATCGACATCGCTGGCCCGGCCTTTCTGACCAAGTCCTGGAAGTATTTCCGTGAGGGCGGGACGGGTTTTGGCGTTTCCACGCTGGTCGAATGTGCAACGCGTCTGGCTGCAAGCTAAGACCTTGAGTGAAAACGGCTTGACGTGTCTTTCAAACGACCCTACTTTCATGCCGAGTCTCCCGTGAAAGCGGTTGCTCGGTGGGAATCTTCACATGAAGGAACTCCTTTGGCGCATACAGCCTATCCAAGGTCACCCATGAAGCGATCTACATTACTTACGACCGTCCTTGTCGGGACTGTCGCACTGACTGTCCAAGCCAAGACCATCTGGGTCCCGGACCAGTCTCCAACCATCAACGGTGCCCTTTCTCAAGTGGACTTCGGTGACAGCGTGCGCGTGCGTCCCGGTCTGTACAAAGAGAACATCGAGATGATCCAGGGCGTTGTGCTGAAGGGCGAAGACCCTTACACGACCATCATCGACGGTGGCCGCAAGGGACCGACGGTTTTGGGCGCCAGCCAGGCGGTTATCTCCGGATTCATGATCCGCAACGGCATCACGGGCATTCTTTGCGAGAACACCCAGCCGGAAATCTCGCACAACATCATCCTGGACAATCACGGTTCGGGCATCGACGCGCACATCAGCCAGCCGAAGATCCGCAACAATGTGATCCTCGGCAACCGTTGGTCCGGCATCCAGCTCTTTGGCGTGAACGGCAAGGACATGTGGGTTGAGAACAACGTCGTGCTCGACAACGGCTATTCGGGCATTGCCTTGATGGGGCCGACGCGCGTTCGCATCCGCAACAACGTCATCATCAAGAATGGCGAGTATGGCATCTTCACGGATGAGGAAGCTACTGCCGTGGCGGTCCGATACAACGACATCTGGCGCAACTACTATCCGTTCAATAGCCGTACCAAGGTGGACAAGACCAACCTTTCGGTGAATCCGCTGTTCAAGAACGGCTCGATGTTCGTCATGGACTTCTATCCCGCGCCCAAGTCCCAAATGCTGGGCAAGGGTGAAGGCGGTACGGACATTGGCTTGATGGACAAGGAAGTTCAGATTGTCGAAGCCGGCAGCGATGCGGGCATGGCCGACGATGTCAAGCCGGTCGCGAAGGTCGAGGCCAAGGTCGCCACCGGAGCCGTGGTCGCCGAGGCTCCTTCCGAATTGAAGGCCTCCATCGAATTCTCCGCCGGAAGCTCCGATATCAAGCAGGCGTCGTTGAATTCCCTGGATGCGGTCGCAGGAAAGCTTGCCGCCTTCAAGTCCTCCACCTACGAAATCAAGTGCGTGGAGAAGGGTCGCAACTCCAAGAAGTTGGCCCAGAGCCGCGCTGATGCCGTTGTCAAGGCTCTCAAGAGCAAGGGTGTCGAATCGACATTGATCTCTGTCGGCGCCATTGAAGAGGGTTCCCCGGACAAGCGTCCGTTCCGAACCATCCAGATCACCCGGAAGAATTAAGCAGGAGAATCGGACGTGAAACGCATTGTCATCTCTGCGCTCCTGGCCCTGACCGGAGCTTCTACCTGGGCCCTCGACTACACGCCCTCTCGTTACCAGCAGCTGGACTACTTCGGTGGTTTCGGCGACAACACACCTCTGTTCATCAATCCGGGCAACATCACGGATGCTGACCAGATCGAGGTGATGGCCGGTATCTACAGCACCGTGAACAATCAGGCGGGCTTGAACTACGTGTCTGCCGTGGTTCCGTTCGGACTCAAGCATACCTTTGGTATGTCTGCGTTCATCAACGGTGCTTCAGTGGACAACGCGCCTGCAGGCCAGAACGGATCGTTCCGCAAGGACGCGATCTTCCTGGGCTATGGATACCGCGTGCTTCACTGGATGACCCTGGGCGCAAACGTGTCCGTGATCAACCTGAACAACTTCGGAGCGACGCAGAGCACCCCGATCGGAATGGATTTCGGTGTCTTGTTCAATCCCATCCAGGATAGCAAGGTCGGTTTCCTCAAGGTTGGAGCTTCAGTTCAGAATGCCGTGTTGATCAACAACGACAACACCACCAACCTGAACTTTGGCGTGCACTGGATGGGCTTCAACCGCTCGGTCGAAGCTCGCACGGAGTTCAGCATGATCGACGTGACTCCCAAGTCTGCCGACAATGCCAAGACCGCCATGGCCTATGCCGCCGGAGTTGCCTACTACATCACTCCGAACGTGGCTGTGGGCCTGAAGCAGACTCGCGAAGGCTTCCCGATGCTGACGTTCGCAGGAAATGCCAAGCGTCTTTCCTACCTGCGCTACCTGGAAGTCGAACTGGACGTGACGCACGACGGCATCTCGCCCAATGATCAGAAGCGCGGTTTGCTGTGGAATGTCAAGGCGACCACCCGCTTCGGACCGACTCGCGAAGAGCGTGAAGGTGCCAAGCGCTATGCACGTCTGATCCGTGAGCCGGAACTTGCGTTCCAGGAAGCCATGACACTATACGTCAAGCGAGACTATCTGGCAGCCGCCTACGCGTTCGGCAAGGTGATCGTCCGCTATCCGACCTACCGCAAGGCCGACGCTGCCACATACTATCAGGGACGCGCTTTCGAAAACCTTCGCATGAACGACGTAGCGAAGAAGATCTACGCCTCGGGCGTGAAGGTCCACGACGCTTCCGATTACGTGCCCAAGTTCTACTACCAGCAGCTCAACGTTGCCTACAAGGAAGGCAATCTGGCGGAAGCTCAGAAGAACTACAACATCATCGTTACCCAGTACGCGCAGTCCGATGTGCGCGGCGATGCGGATTACGTGATGGGCCAGGCATTCTTTGCTGCCGGACAGAACACCGAGGCTCGCAAGCTTCTGGAAAATGTCCGTCAAGACGATCCGAACTACGGCTATGCCCACTACACCCTGGGCCTGATCGCGACCAAGGAAGGCAAGCTTCCCGAAGCGCAGCAGCATTTTGAGTACATTCTGTCCAAGCAGGGCCGCAACAAGTCCGAGAAGGAACTGCAGGAAGCTGCGGCAGTCAAACTGGGCCACGTGCTCTACACTGCCTCGCAGTTGACCCGCGCCGTGGAGCTGTACAAGCAGATCCCGGTCGGCAGCAGCTACTACGACGAGGCTCAGCTGGCCGCCGCTTGGTGCTTTGTTCGCAACAACCGCTGGGACGATGCCCTGGGTTTTGTGAACAACATCATGCAGAACACTCCGACCTCGATCCTGATCCCGGAATGCTACTTGGTCAAGGGCTACGCTCTGATGCAGAAGAAGCAGTATGCCGAGGGACGCAAGTCGTTCGATCAAGTGCTGGCGCTTCTGGGCAAGGGCTTCTTGTCCGATGAGGAAATTGCCAAGCGCAAGGCCGAGTACGCCGAGAAGATGAAGAACTTCCCCGAGACGGAAGAACGTGTGTACCAGCTTTCCCTGCAGCTTCCTTACGAGCGTGTGCTGAACAAGCGCGCCGAGGCCAAGCCGGGCCTGGACGCTTCGCTCACCGCCATCGAGGACAACTTCAAGTTCCAGGATCAACTGGCCAAGCAGAAGAAGTTCGACAAGGACAAGGAGCGTTTGCTCAAGGATGCTGAGTACGCCAAGGCAACCGTGCAGCGCCTGATCCTTGATGGCGGTGGTAGCTCCACTCCCGGTGCATCCGAGTTCTGATTTTCTTGAAACCATAGGGTCTCCTTCCAACCAAGGTGAACATGAAGACGACATCGAAGGTGTTGCTTGCTCTCCTGGCCGCAGTCGCGGCCAGGTCTTTTGCTGGTAAGGCCGAATGCGAAGCCTATAATAAAGGCGAAAAGAAGATTCTCGACCTCATGGCCGAGAAGGAACGAATCACCACGGAAGGCAAGGCCAAAAAGGCCGCTTGCAAAGGCGATGCAGGTTGCGAAAAGGGCCTGCAAGCCTTGCGCGACAAGATCAAGGACATCGACGTCAAGCTGTCGAATGCACGTGACGAGAACCAGAAGAATGGTGCTCTGTGCGAAGACGTCGCGAAGCAGGATGACAACACTCTGAAGCTATTCGAGAAGGTGGCTGCCACGGAGTGTGTCAAGGGGGGGAACCTCACCCGCTGCGAGGATGCGGAATTCCAGATGGCCGACCTTGGCTATCGCGCCGATAACCGCAGCAACCTTGCCAATCGCGAGACGTACGAGCGGGCATACGACAAGTGGAAGGAAAACGACAAGCGCGGCAAGGAGCCGAACTCTCCGAAAACCGTCTATGACAAGTCGCTGACGACTCACAAGAAGTACCTCAAGGACAATCCGAACGGAGCACGTCGCGACTTGGTGCTCTATCGTCTGGCGGTGATCTTTGATTTGATGGGTGGCACGGAAGACGCCTTCCCGCTGTGGATGGAGCTGGTGCGCAACCACCCGGCTTCCCGCCACGTTCCGCCAGTGAATCTGCGTATCGGCGAGTTCTACTTCACCCAGAAGAAGTACGACTCCGCCATTGCATACTACAACAAGATCGACGCAAACAAGGAAGGTCTTCAGGTCGACAACAACCTGCTGGGGTTGGCGTTGTACCACAAGGCAGAAGCGCTCTACAACCTCTCCAAGTACGACAAGGCTCTGGATGGACTGTTTGATTACATCGAACGTGTAGACAAAGGCGTTCTCAAACGTGGCGATTTGCGCACGGAAGCCATCCTGTATATGGGATCGTGCTTTGCCGAGTTCCCGGAATCCTTCAAGGATGCCGAGAAGTTCTTCAAGAAGAACGGTGGGCGTCGTTACGAAGACACGTTGTTCTATGAGATGGCCAAAAAGCACGAGGATCGCGACCAGTTCGAAGTGGCCATCAACACCTACGAGTACTTCCTCAAGCGCTGGCCGTACTACTACAAGGCTCCCATGGCCCAGATCGGTCTCGTGCGCCTGTGGGTGAAACAGAAGAAGATCGAGGAAGCGCAGGAAGCTCGCGACCGTTTGATCACCGAGTACTCACCGCAGTCCGGTTGGTGGGCCAAGGCTCCGAAGATGGAGCCCAAGGACATGGAGATGCTCAAGGACGAGATCCGCAACGCGATGTTGGAATCTGCCGTCTCTGACCACTTCCCCGGCAAGGAGAAGAACGACAGCAATCGCGTCAAGAAGGCCCTCAAGTCCTACGAGCGTTTCATCAATGCGTACCAGGCCGAAGGTGGCTGGCCGATCTATCGCGCCAAGATCTACATGGCCGATGCCTATTCCTTTGTGCGTCGTTACGAGGATGCTGCCGATTGCTACACCTGGGCAAGCCAGCAGGATGTGTCCAAGTACGGCGAAGCCAAGAAGGGCGAACGCAACCTGATCCAGCCTTCTGATGCAGGCTACAACGCAGTGGTCGAGCTGTCTCGCGCTGCCGACATGGAAGTGGACAAGGTCGGCAAGGACAAGGCCAAGACCGTGTACCAGAAGTCGGTGTGCCAGAAGTACGTGAAGACGACCGACTCGTACATCACGCGCTTCCCCAAGGCCAAGGAAGTGGACAACTTGGCATACAACCTCTTCTTGTTCCTTGTGAACGCGGAAGATTTCCAGACGGGCATTACCCAAGGCAACCGCTTCCTGGCTCAGTGGCCCACGCACCAGTTCACGACGGATGCTCGTGCTCGACTCGCATACTGCTACGTCCAGACGGGCAGCCTGATCGCTGCGGAAACCGAGTACCGTAAGGTCATCGCCGTCCTGAAACCGACCGATACGCTGCGCGCCGCCATGACCCAGAACCTTTCCGAAGTGGTCTGGAAGATGGGTGTGGCTAACGAGAAGGCCGGGAAGACGGACTCCGCTGTGTACCACTTCCGGCGCTTGGCCAAGGATTTTCCTCAGTTGACCGTGGCGGACACCGCAGCACTTGAGGCTGCAGCCGTCTATCTGCGCGCCAAGCGCAACATGGATGCCGGTAAGGAGTTCATGGTGTTCGTGAATGCCCATCCGAAATCGCCGCTCTCGAACAAGGCCATGTGGTCTGCTGCCGAGAACTTCGTGCTGGCCCGGGACACGACTCTTGCGATCACGACCTACCTGGACTACTACAACAAGTTCCCTCAGGACACCATGTCCTTCACCGGTGTGCTTGTGGTGGCATCCTTGTACGACTCGCTGCATCGCGACATGGACAAGGCCAAGACCTACGAATTGCTGCAGAGCCGCTATCCGAAGGACGAGCGCACTCCCGGTTACTTGTACACTGCAGGCTTGACTTACGAGAAGTCCAAGAAGCTGGACGAAGCGCTGCGGATCTACAAGCAGGTGGTGGCGCTCTATCCCACGCACACCTATGCGCCTGAAGCAGCCTTCTCTGTGCCCATCATCGAAGAGAAGCAGAACAACAAGAAGGCCATGGCCGAGGATTATGAGAAGTTCGCGGCTCAGTACAAGGGAGATAAGTCCAAGGTGGCCAAGGCGTTGTTGCGCTCCGCGACGTTCTACTACAAGGAAGAGAAGAACAGCAAGAAGGCCGAGGAGCTGTACCGCAAGTTGACCGACTTCTACAAGGAAGGCGACAACAAGGTCTCGATCGACGCGTCGATTCCTTCCGAGGCATACTACAGCATCGGCGAAATCCGCACAGCCGAGGCCAACAAGGTCAAGGTGGGTGGCGATGTCGAAATCCGGGTCGAAAAGATGAAGGATCTCGAGAAGGTTCTCGACAAAAAGACCAAGGAGTTCGTCGAGGGCGTCAAGAATCGTTCCGATGCGCTCAAGCCGGCCTCCGAAGCCTTCGCCGAAGCCATCAAGCTCCAGATCGAAGAGTGGGCGCTCAAGGCCACCATGGCCATGGCCGACAACGATTACAAGTTGGCTGTGGATGCCTTCGACTGCAAGCCGACCAAGGGCAACAGCACCCTGGAATTCCAGGCAGGCATCGTCTTCCGCTCCAAGGTGGGCGGCTCGATCCCCACGTTGACCCAAAAGGCTGCCAAGGCCTATGGCGGTCTGTTGGACCTGGCCTACACTTCCGGAGTCCAGAACGATCTCACTCGTGAGGCTTCGCGCAAGCTGTTGACCTGCTACATCATGCAGGGACGTGCTCGCGAATCCATCGGCGATGCGATCGCCTCTGAGCCTTGCCCGTCCAAGGCGAAGGAAGGGTCGGACCAGTACAACGAGGAGTGCGAGTACCACAAGGCTCAGAAGGAAGACAAGCAGATCCAACTGCAGAAGGCTGCGGGCAAGATCGGCTACGCACCTGGTATCGAGGCGGCCTCCAAGTACGGCATCGTTGGTCCCCAGTTGGATACTCTGAAGGACAAGGTCAAGAAGTTCGATCCCGACAACCAGCTCCTCCAGGTGGTCATCACCGAGAAGAAGGTCGAGCCCAAGGTGTTCGTGGACAAGGATTACGTGCGTAGCATGAAGCGTATCGATGACGTGACCAAGGGTGACATGCCTGCCGAAGAGCGCATCCAGACGCTCAAGGGCTTCGCGGTGGAAGGCACGCGTCTCGAACTGGAACTCCAGGCCGAGATTGATGCCCTCAAAGCCAAGCTGAAGGGCAAGTGATGTCTTTGAAGCGAATCCTCTCCCTGTTGTTGATCGCAGCTGGTGTGGCATGTGCCGCCAAGCTGGCTGTGGTCGTGGGCACAGCCCAGGCGTACCCGCAGGAAAAACGGCGCGTGTACGAAAAGCCGGTCTTCCAGCTAGGAAATGGCGAAGTGGTCGAGCTGGTCAAGACCTCTTCGCCACTGAGTCAGATTCGGACGCGTTCCGGGCGTGTGGGTTGGGTGGAGATCACGAAATTGGATACGGTCAATCGTCCTCCCATCCTCTCGTTGAGGCCTGCCGACACCATTAAAGCCCCTCCCTTGTCGGTCAAGGAAGATTCGGCTCTGATGAAGAAGTGGATCGAGACGCAGCGGGCTGGAGAGAAAGACACCGCGCAATAAAATCGGCTTGCATTTCACTGGTGCAAGACTGATATTTGGAGCGCTTTTGATGGACACATCCATCAAGGATTCTAGAACTAGGCTGGTGGTAGCACCGGTCGGAATACAACCAACCAGAACCAGAAAAGGATCAATATGAAAGGCATTGCGCACTTCTACATCGAGGGCGGCCCCCTCATGTTCATTACCCTCGCAGTTGGTCTGACGGGTTTTGGTATTGCAATCGAGCGCGCCATGCGTTTCTGGGGCGATTTCAGCATCGACCACAAGGCATTCATGAAGAAGGTTCGTCAGTACTTGGTCAATGACCAGGTCGACGAAGCCATCAAGTACTGCGCACAGCAGAAGAAGGGTTTGACTCCCGCCATCGTCAAGGCTGCTATCGAGCGCTACGGTTGCGATGAGGCTCTGGTCAAGGCAAACGTCGAAGCTGCCTACCTGACTCTGACTCCCAAGATCACCATCCGCCTTCCGTACCTGTCCCTGATCGCCAACGCTGCCGTGTTGCTCGGTCTCGTGGGCACTGTTTGGGGAATGATCTCGATGTTCGCCGGTCTTGGCAACGTCGATGCCGCCACCAAGCAGGCTGTGATGTCCTCGGGTATTGCCGAAGCTTTGCACAACACCTTCCAGGGTCTGTTCATCGCGGTTATTTGCATGATGCTGCACAGCTTCCTTGGCGCCCGCGCTGCCCACCTTGTCGAAGAGCTCGACCATGCTTCCTCGGAAGCCATGGACTGGGTGACTCTCAAGGCCTTTGGCAAGCTCCACGAGAGCGCCAAGTAATTCTCCCTCTACTGATTTTGCCTCTCGACAGATTCTGTCGAGAGGTGTTCGGTAACGAATTCAAAATCCAGAAGGAGTGGATGAATGGCCAAGAGGGCTAAAGTAGATACAGAGACCGAAGAAGGCGGTGATCTGAACCTCACGCCCTTCCTGGACGTGATGATCACCCTGATCCCCTTCCTGATGCTCACTGCGAGCTTCTTCTCGGTCGTGGTTCTGGAAGCCAAACTGCCGACTCCGATCAAGCCGGAGACGATGCAGAATGTTCCGATGCCTCCACCGTTTGATCTGGTGATCCAGGTACCCAAAGATTCCATCAAGATCTATCTAAACAACAAGGATCCGCTCGGTCCTCCGCAGTTTTCTGTTCCGACTCCGGACACGGCTTACACGGCAGCCCAGTTGGATGACTTCCACAACAAGCTGGTTGAGATCAAGAAGCAGTTCCCGAAAGAAGAACGATTGGCGTTGGACGCCCATCCTTCGGTTCGGTGGGAGAAGATTTCTCAGATCATCGATCGAGCACGCAACATTGGTTCGGACGAGCCTGCGGTCAAGGACTTTCCGGATCGTCGTCTCTTCCCGAACATCGCGATGAAAGGAGTGTACGTCCCATGAGTGCTGGCGGCGGCGGACAAGTAGTCAAGGCTAGCAAGTTCGGACGTGGCGGCGGTGCGACTCAGAAGGAGGTTCACCTCAATCTGACGCCGATGATCGACCTGATGACCATTCTCGTGGTGTACCTCATCATGAGCTTCTCGGCGGATCCGGCCACTCTCGCGAACTCCAAGGACATCCAGCTTTCGGAGATCAAGATCACTCAGGAAAAGCCGGGAGAAGTCAGCGTGCTTTCGCTGTCTCCTAAGGCCGTCCTGCTGGACGGTAGGGAAATCCTTCCGGTGATCGTCAATCCCAAGGATGGTCAGCTCGATTTCCCAGATTCGGCGTATTCGGGCTTCGAACTTCCTTTGCTGAAGGATGCATTGGGCAAGATTTCCGAGAATGCGAAGGCAGTTGAGAAGATCAATCCGAGCAAGAAGTTCAAGGGCGAAATCATCATCCATGCGGATCGTGGTGTTCCCTTTGCTGTTCTGAAGCCCGTGATGCGCTCGGCTGGCAACGCAGGCTTCCGTACCCTCAAAATCGCCGCCAAGGGCTTGAACTAAGGGGGAATGGGAATGCGTCACTGGAAAATTCAACTGTTCAATGGCAACAAGATCACTCGCGAGTGGGGTGTTTGGGGTACTGAGCTGACGGTCGGAGCTGGCATCCGCGAAAGTGTATTCATCGCTCCTCCGTTTCCTCTCAATGCCTTGAAGGTCCGCAGCAACGGCGAATGGGAGTATCGTGACGAGACTGGTGCTGTTCGCACTGGTCGTTCCACGAACCTGACCGAACCGATGCGCTTCTCCTGGGGATCGGTCTCGATCGAAGTCATGGAGAATACGCCGGTTAAGGGTGCTCTCTGGGCTCGGGCTCGCGAGCGGATGGCTCTTGCAGCCAAACTTGGCTGGAAGGAGCCTGGCGCTGACAAGGTGAGCAATCGCCTGATTGGCATGGCTCTGATCGCGCTTCTCTCCATTGGCACCATGACGGGGCTGGCCATCTTCGGCACAGCCAAGCCGAAGAATGATTCCAAGCTTCCTGACGTCGTCGTGGAGCTTGTGAAGCAGGACGAGAAGAAGGAAGAGGAGAAGAAGGAAGAGCCGCAACCCAAGGAAGATGCGAGTGGCGCTTCGGATCAGAAGCCCACCAATCCCAATGAGGGTGGTGCAACGGAAGTTCGCACCGTGGCTTGGCCTCCCAACAATCCTTCCTCCGTGATGAACCAGTCGGTTCTTGACAAGATCAATACGCAGTCCGACGGTCTCCTCGGTGAAGCCGTGGATGCCAGCCAGGAAAATGTGATCGATGCGATTCTCGCAGGCGGTGGTGGCTCCATGAAAAAGGGCGATCGCGGCGGCAAGGGCGCATCGGGTGACGGTGACCGCATGTCGGGCATGGGCGGTGTTGGTTTCGGTACCGGTGGTCGTGCCGGATGGGGAACCGGAAACGGTGGAACCCGTCAGGGCAAGATGGCTCTGGGTGCGGGCGGTACTGGCAAGGGCATTGCGACTCGCGCCAAGATTGAGCCTCCCAAGCCTTCCGACGTGGAACTCGGTGGTGAAGCCGGTTCGCGTTCGCCTGAATCGATCCTGCGTGTGATCCGCGCTCACGTCGGTGGTTTCCGTTACACGTACGAGAAGTACTTGAAGCAGAACTCCGGCATCGGTGGCAAGATCTCGCTCAAGTTCACGATCAGCCCGGCCGGTGACATCATCGCCATTTCGATCGCAAGCTCGAACACTGGCAACAGTGAACTGGACGATGAGATCAAGGACAAGGCTCGTCGCATGAAGTTTGACCAGATCGAAAAGGGCAACGTTACGGTGACGTACGCTTTCGTGCTGGACAAGCAGTAAGACGATCAGGCCATTTTGAATCGACCCTCCGAGGCATTGCTTCGGAGGGTTTCTTGTATGGATCCCGCCAAGAATGCGATTCGTGTCATGACGCGTGCGGCGTACCGATGCTCGGGTTCAGGGCGATCTTTGTGCATCCAGATGCATGCCTTTGGGTTGGAAATTAGGTACCTTGCGCAACACTATGCCACCACTTTCTAAGATCTACACGCGCGGCGGAGACAAGGGCGAGACGTCCTTGGGCGGCGGACAGCGCGTTGCTAAAGACGACCTACGGGTTGAGGCTTACGGGACCTCTGACGAATTGAACGCCCAGCTGGGGGTGGTGCTGGCGGTGGGATTGGCAAGCAAGGAACTGGTTCCGCAGTTCGTAGACATCCAGAACGTCTTGTTCAATCTCGGCAGTGATCTGTGCTTCCGTGAAGAGGACAAGCTGAAGTATGCAGGACTCCCCAAGGTCGAGGAGCGGCATGTGGTGGCGCTTGAAGCGTCCATCGATGCCATGAACGAGGTGGTGGGGCCGCTGGAGAACTTCATTCTGCCCGGTGGGACGCCTGGAGCCGCCCAGATCCATGTGGCACGGACCCTGTGCCGCCGGGCGGAACGACGTCTGGCGAGCTTGACTCACCACGAGGAGGTGTCTCCGTGGGTGGGACGGTATCTAAATCGCCTGTCCGATTGGCTGTTCGTGGCGGCTCGGTTCGAGAACAGGACTGCGGGTGTTTCCGAGCCGTTGTGGAACAGTCACGCCTAGATGAAGGGGCGTAGTGCCACGATCGGATTGCTTGCCTGCTTGCTTGCTCTGCTGCTGGCTGGTGTGCTGTGGGGCAGTTCGGGATTGAGCTTGCGACAGGCCTGGGATGCCCTGTGGGAAGGTCCCTTCGGGACAGACCTCGCCACGCACGTGGTGTGGAACATCCGCATGCCGCGTCTGCTGGTAGTGGCCCTTACGGGGGCGGCGCTGTCGGCCAGCGGGGCGGCTTTGCAGTCGCTGTTCCGAAACCCATTGGCCGATTCCTCGCTGCTGGGCATCACGTCGGGGGCGTCGCTGGCTGCGGTGCTCTGGCTCACCTTGTGCCCGGAGCTGGGAGCGTGGCTGCCTGTCGCCGCGTTCGTGGGGGCTTTGTCGGAAGTCGCTACCGTGTGGATCTTGGCGCATCTGGGAGGACGCCCCAACCTCACCGTCACGCTGCTTACGGGCGTTGCGCTGTCGAGTTTGTGCGTGGCACTGGTTGGCGTGACGTTGCTTTTGGCCAAGGCCAGCGACCTTTCGCGGCTGGTCTTTTGGCTTTCCGGAGGTGCCGAGGCGCGCAGCTGGTCGCATCTGATCCAGGAATTGCCGCCAGCTGTCTGTGGGGTCGGAATGCTGTGGTTGCTGTCGCGCTGGCTGGACGCCTTGTCGCTGGGCGAGGAGCACGCGCTGTCAGTCGGGGTTCCGGTGCAGCGGGCCCGCTGGCTTGCTTTGGGCGGAGCCGCCTTGGCGACCGGAGCTGCCGTGAGCGTCTGCGGGCCGGTGGGCTTCGTAGGACTGATCGTGCCGCATGCCTTGCGCGGCTGGATGCACCGTGCCAGTGCGCGCCGCTTGGTGCCCCTTTCGGCGTTGGGAGGCGGGGTGTTCCTAATGCTTTGCGACACGCTGGCGCGTGTATTCCTGCCGACCGAGATCCAGATGGGTGCCATCACTTCCTTCCTGGGCGTGCCGTTCTTTCTGTGGTTGCTGTCGCGTTCCCGTCAAGGGATCGCATGACGCCCATTCTGGAAGCCAAGGGCGTAAGGGTCGAGGTGCCGGGGCGCACGCTGCTTGAGGACATTTCCTGTCAATTGCCGACGGGGCGCCGGATCGCTCTACTGGGGCCCAACGGAGCGGGCAAGAGCACGCTGCTGCGCGTGCTTTCCGGGAGCCTGGCACTGACCCGTGGAGCCGTACAGCTCCTGGGCGAGCCGATGGCCAAATTCTCCCGTCCCAGGATTGCCCGAATCCTGGCTTATGTTCCGCAGCTGCGGCCGCCTCTGCTGCCGCTCACGGTGTTGGAGATCGCCACCATGGGTAGGCTATCGCACACGGGACTGTTCCACTCCCTGACGTTGCAGGACAAGGAACGCGTCGAGGCGGCCCTGCGTCGCCTGGACGTGATCCATCTAGTGCATCGCGACGCCACGACGCTGTCGGGCGGTGAACTGCAACGGGTTTTTTTGGCGCGAGCCCTGGCGCAGGAGGCCCAACTGCTGCTGCTGGACGAGCCACTTTCGGGGTTGGATGCGCGACACCAGCTGGAGCTGCTCCAGCTATTCGACGAGTTGGTGAGCGAAGGGCGCACCATCCTGTGGTCGGTGCACGACCTGCGGCTCAGCGCCGAGATGGGTGGGGAGGCGCTGCTATTGGATCGAGGGAGGTTGTCTGCGGAAGGGCCCATCGAGGATGTGCTGGCCAGCGCCGCCGCGCAGGAGGCCTTTGGCTTGCAAATTGGACATGATGACGGACGCTGGAGTTTCTCCTTGAGCTGAGGTTTGGATCCGTTCGCTGCGCATGTCAACGACATGGAACCGATGGTTTCTGGCTTGTCTTGGATTGCATGGAGTGGGTACAATGTCCCGGGCTGGTGGCATGGTGCTTTCCGCTCGCATTGGCTTTTGCCGTAATCCGACGGCAGGCACGAATTCCAACAATGGATATGCTTTGCTCCGCGACGGTTTCGGCTTAGGTCCAACCCCCCAAAGGACTTCAGACATGAAAATACTCCACTTGTCGCTTGCCGGTTCAGCACTGCTTGCCATCGGCCTTTTGAGTTCCTGCGACAGCGATTCCTCATCGGCACCGCCGACAGCGGCTCCTGTCGCGAGCGCTTCGGTGTCGGCGACGCTCAAGGTCGAAGGGTTGGTGCAGAGTGTTCTGCCCGATTCCGTGCTGTGGAACCGTGGAAGCGCGAGTGGTAAGCTTGCCATCGACATTTCCACGACTGGAAATTCCGTGACCATCGATGTATCGAGCCTTGCGTCTGCGACGACGGCGGGGGCTCGAGCGGCAGGCATCGATACGGCATGGATCTCCTTGTGGACCTCCGGGATCCTCACGACGAAGCTTCCCTACGTGTATGGTTCGGCGGACGCAGTGGTGCCTGCGAATGCGCAGACCAAGGACACCGTTGCCTGGAATCTGTTGAAGGTGCGCGACTCGCTTCCTCGCGACAGCGCCGGAAAAGCCCCCGGCGTGGCGCAGGTCTTTGCACAGATGGTCTTGAGCGGAGATGTTCGCTTCACCAGCGCCGCTTTGCCCAAGGGCCTGCCGGTGGATTCGGTGCGCGTCGAAGGGGTACGCTTGGCAGGGACTGTGGCGATCTCCTCAACGGCAATGAAGAGCTTGGGACTGGACTCTTCGAAGACGGATTCGCTGCGCAAGGTCATGGGGATTCCGGTGGCGCCGTCGGTTCCGAAGGACACGACCAAGCCTGTGGTGGTCACGGACACAATGCCCAAGCACTACGCTCCGGTTTTCTCGTTGGCTTCGGGCACCTATGACGGTGCTCGGACTGTGACTCTCACGAGCAGCCTGACCGGCAGCGTGATCCGCTACACGACCGACAGTACGACACCGACCGATTCCTCGCCGGTGTACAAGGGTCCGATCCTTGTGAGCAAGACGATGTACATCCACGCCTTCGCCAGCACCGGCACGGTCAAGAGCTACGTGAGCTTCGGCTGGTATGCCATCGCAGCGCCGTCGATTCCGAAGGACACGGTCACGTCTACGTCGGCCCCGAAGGACACATCAGTGGCCAAGAATAGCCTGATCAGCATCTCTCCAGCGATCCAGGCCGTGCAGGTCTTGGCCTGGTCCCAGCCCCGGGAGATCTCTGGCATCGTCCGCAAGGAAATCATTTTGGCCGGAAAGAACAAGGACCAAGAACTCCGTTCCTGAACGCGCCAGGGATGCCGGCCGCAAGGCCCAAGACCCCACAGCGATGAACCGCCCTCGCCACCTGATGGCGAGGACAGGCGACGCAGTCGTCGGGGTGAGGCGCGAGGAGGCTTGGCAGGCAGCCCGGCCGGCCGCAAGGCCGGGGCGCCCGATCGTGGACCCGTGACTTGAAATGACAACAAAGAACGACAGAAACTGATATTCAGAATTAAAACTCCGGATTATCTTGTCGTTGCTTCGGAACCGGTTCATCTGAGGGAGACCGGGGGTTCGTGCCCGCGCCACATACCTGGAAGCTCCACCCACCATGTCTGGAAGGAGCCTGGATGAGTCAGGAAGATCCGAGAGTCCTTGAACTGCGCGCCATGCGCGAAAAGGTCCGCCTAGGAGGCGGCCAGTCGCGCATCGACGCCCAGCACGCCAAGGGCAAGATGACTGCCCGCGAGCGCATCGACGCCTTCATCGATGCGGGCACGTTCCACGAGCTGGAGCCCTACCTCACCCAGCAGGGCGACGAGCTGGGCATGTCCAAGGAAAAGATCCCCTCCGACGGCGTGGTGACCGGCTACGGCAATGTCCAGGGCCGTCCCGTCTACGTCTACTGCCAGGACTTCACTGTCTACGGCGGCACCATGAGCGACATGCAGAGCCGCAAGATCTGCCGCCTCATGGACCTGGCGCTCAGGAACGGCGCACCCATCATCGGCCTGATCGACTCGGGCGGCGCGCGCATCCAGGAGGGCGTGAAGTCCCTGGGTGGCTACGCTGAGATCTTCCGAAGGAACGCCCGCTACTCGGGCTGCGTGCCACAGATCTCCGTCATGCTCGGCCCTTGCGCCGGCGGCGCGGCCTACAGCCCTGCGATCACCGACGTGATCATCATGGTGCGCGGCCATTCCTACATGTTCCTCACTGGCCCGGACGTGATCCGCACCGTGACGGGCGAAAAGGTGGACGCCGAGACCTTGGGCGGTTGCGACACCCACATGAACATCTCCGGTACGGCGCAGCTGGCGGTCGACTCCGACCTCGAGGCGCTGGAGATGTGCAAGAAGGTGTTGGCCTACTTCCCTTCCAATAACGTGGACAATCCTCCGCAGGTGGACATCGGGGACGACCCGGACCGCATGGATGATGAGCTCAACAGCATCGTTCCCATCAACTCCAAGATCCCTTACCAGATGCACGACGTGATCGACATCATCGTCGACAAGGGATCGTTCCTCGAGATCCAGCCGACCTGGGCCTGCAACGCCGTGGTGGGCTTCGCGCGCATGGGCGGGCAGTCGGTGGGCATCGTGGGCCAGGAGCCCTCGGTGATGGCCGGCGTGGTGGACATCGACGCGGCCGACAAGATCTGTCGCTTCGTGCGTACCTGCGACTGCTTCAACATCCCCATCCTCACCCTCATCGACAGTCCGGGATTCCTGCCTGGCGTGGATCAGGAGCATCGAGGCATCATCCGCCATGGCGCCAAGGTGCTCTACGCCTACGCCGAAGCGTCCGTGCCCAAGATCTCCATCGTGACGCGCAAGGCCTACGGCGGCGCCTACGTGGTGATGAGCTCCAAGTACCTGGGGACCGACGTGACCTACGCCTGGCCGGGCGCGGAGATCGCGGTGATGGGCGCCGAAGGCGCCGTCAACATCCTGTACAAGAAGCAGATCGACGCGGCCCAGGACAAGGTGGCGGAAGCCAAGCGCCTGGCTGACGACTACCGCACGCGCTTCAACAATCCGTACTTCGCAGCCTCGGCCGGCTACATCGACGACATCATCGAGCCGCGCGAGACGCGCTCCAAGGTGATCCAGTCGCTGCGCGCCCTGCGCGACAAGTCATCGCCCAACCCGCCGCGCAAGCACGGGAACATGCCGGTCTGACATGAGCCTCTTCGACTACATCAATCCGAAGATCGTGTTGCGTGGTCTGACCAAGACCATCCACGACAAGCTGGACAGGTACGCGCCCGGCTTCCACGAGGTGGTGCGCACGCGCCGCCGCCGTGCCGCCGTGGCCGCTGTCGCGGCCGCTTTGGCCCATCGCAAGGCCTATCCGCCCGAGGTGCTGGCCACCAAACCCGAGAACGACAACGGCATGACGCCCTGGCTGGCCGTGATGCGCACCCGTCAACTCAAGCAGAGAGGACGCTAAGTGAAGATCAAGGTCCGCGTGGACAATCAGGACTACGAGGTCGAGGTCGGTGACCTGGACGTGAACCCCATCGTCGCCATCGTGGAAGGCGAGCGCTTCGAGGTGTGGGCCGAGGATGCTCAAGGCTCAAGCCCCGCATCCGCCGATCCCGCCGCCGCTTCGGAGGCTCCGGCCGCCGCCCCGGCCCGTGCCCATGCGCCGGTGCCGGTGTGGAAACCGCGCCAGACCGACGTGATCCCCGGCCAGGAGAACGCCATGGTGGCGCCCATCCCCGGGCTCATCGCAGATGTGATGGTCAAGGAAGGCGACGCCGTGATCTACGGCCAGACGCTGGTGACCCTGGAAGCCATGAAGATGCTCAACCCGCTGCGCGCACCCCGTGCCGGTACGGTCAAGAAGGTCTACGTGCAGGTTGGCCAGGTGGTAAAGAGCCGCGAGGCGCTGATCGAGATCGGATAAGACAGGAACTGTCATAAGGCAGATTCTGTCGATCGAGGGCCGCCTGGGAGGGCGGCCCTTTTGCGTAGATGCGAGTCACCGCAACGTATCGAAGGGCATGCTGGTGTCTGCCCGTGAGAGCGATCTGGACAAGGTGTTCATGGCATGTACGCGCCCGCTGCGGGTCAGGGCTTCCAACGCGTAGGTCGTGTTGGAATCGGCAAGGATGCGGGAGGGGACTTTGAAGAAGTTTTCGGCCTCGGTGGCCCAGGTCAGGGTGTCCCAGGTTCCGGAAGGGCTGTCCGGGCGCATCCGCATCGTCGAGATCGCGCTTTCGGGATTGCGCACCTGCAATAGCGACCACCAGGCGTTGCTTCCGCCCTTTACGTGCAAGGCTGCGGGGCCGTCTGACACGCCGGTCTCCCCCAAGCAGGAGACGAAGCGCCATGCGCCGCTGTAGCGGCCGGCCTGGGCGCCCATCAGGTCGGTGGCGGGTGCTCCGCCCAGGTCGATGCCGCAGTTGCCGTCGGGGCACTTGTCCACGATGCGCGCCACGGTGCGCTTCCAGCCCTGGGCGGTACGGGCCTTGATCTCGACGCATTCCCCGCAGATCCTTCCGCCCTGCCACTGGCCCTGGAGGTCGTCCGGCAGCAGGTTCACCTGGATGGCGGCGTAGTGGGTGATGCCGGTCTCCCCGTAGTTGCAGGCGCCTCCGCTGGAGGGCTTGGTGTTGTTTACTCCGCCGTAGGTCGTGACGTCGCCGTAGCCCCCGGAATCCGAGACGACGGGCGTGGTGGGGGTGGCGGCATCGCAGTGGCCAAGGCACGCCCCGGAGGTGTCGGTGCTGGCCTGCGGACTGGGCGCTGCGGTAGCTGCAGGCTCTGGAGAAAGCGTGGTGGCGTCGTGGCCGCAGGCCGCCAGGAGCAGGACACCGATGGTGGTCAGGATGCGTCGCATCCGGACAATGTACGGCGACGGATCGGATTTCCGCCTCCCGTCTCTGGATTGTGCGCATGCTCTGTATAGATTACTCGTACACCTAAGCGAGGGAGATTTCCGATGGATGCACGTCTGATCACGACAGCTCTGGAGCTGCCCGGATACGAGATCACAGAGAACATCGGCGTGGTGCGCGGCATCGTGGTCCGTTCCCGTTCGGTGGTGGGGAACTTCCTGGGAGGTCTCCAGACCATCCTGGGCGGCAACATCACCGTCTACACGAACATGTGCGAACAGGCTCGCCGGGACGCCTTCCGCATCATGTGCAACCAAGCCGAGGGCAACGGGGCGGACGCCATTGTCGCGGTGCGCTACGATGCCACCGAGGTGATGCGGGGCGTCACGGAAGTGCTGTGCTACGGCACGGCGGTGCGGGTGCGGAGGAAGGGCGCATGATGCCCCTCCTGAGGCTTGCGACGGGGCTCTTCGTCGCGGGAGTGGCGGTGGGACTGTTCCAGCTTTGGTTCTCCCTCTGGAGTCCGGAGGCCTTCCTGCGCATTGAGATCACGCTGGGCGCCGTGCTGACCACGCTGGTGGTCGTGTGGGCCGTTCGCAAGGAGTCCGCCGAGTACGAGCGGCAGAAGCGGGACCACCGACTGGACTGAGTTGCTCGCGGCGATAGAACAGGAATTGTTTGGGTGGCCGTGCGAGAAGGATCGCAAATCGGGTGGAGCTTGTCTCGATAGACGAAGAGATGCTAATGTGGATATCGACCAATTCCAGAACCTTTTCGCCCTCGCCCGGAAAGATCCCTTGATGTTGCCAATGCCGGACCCATCTGATGTACCTCCCGATCTCGTGCCGCTGCCGCTTGGAATCCTGGCGGGAAACCGCTCCGTCTCAGGTTTGAGGGAACTGGTGGACAGCGCAGAGGAGTCGCTGTGGGCCGTGGATTCCCAAGGGCGGATCATCAGTTTCAATCGTGCCTTTGCGCAGAGGATCTTGGATAGTTTTGGAGTGGTCCTGCATCCGGGGATTGAAATCGGGAAGATGCTGCCTCCAGAAGTTGCCGAGACATGGTTCGGGCTTTACCAGAAGGTGCAGGTCGAGGGCGCTCTGCGCATGGAATACCAGGCTGGTTCAGGTGGGCTCCATGACCTGATCCTGAGCCCGATCATCCGCGAAGGACGTTTTGCCGGCATCTCAGCCTTCATGCGCGACATCACCGAACGCAAGTACATCGAGCAGGAACTCAAGAATTCGCGCGACTACATCGAGTCGCTGCTGGAAAGCTCGGCCGACGAAGTGGTCTCGGTCGATCGGGATTTGCGGATCGTGGCATTCAACTCCAATTTTGCCAAGGCGATGGTGGAATCCAATGGAGTCATGCCCCGCAAGGGCATGCTGATCAGTGAGATTGTCCCACCCGATAGGGCTAGTCGCTGGCCAACGATGTTCCAAAAGACCGAAGAAGAGGGACGTTGCACGCTGGAATACGACATTCCCGGTCTCCGGCTACTTGAACTCAACCTCAACGTGATCCGACAGGGCGACGAGGTCGTGGGATTCTCGAGCTTTGCTCGCGACATCACTGAACGCCGCCGCATGGAGCGGGAGTTAGAACGCTCGCGGGCGGCTCTGGAAGCGCTGCTGGAAAGCACGCCAGACGAGGTGTGGTCGATCGATGCCGATGGGCGGATCGCCACCATGAATTCCCAGTTCCGACTGGTCGTGAAGAGGTTGACGGGCATTGAGCCGATGGTGGGGATGCCGCTTCACGAACTGTTCCCAGGCGAATTTTTCCGGACGTTGTGGGAACCGCTGTTGGAGCGGCTGAGGTCCGAGGGACGTTTCACCCTGGAGCAGGAAGTCCCCGACGCTCGCATCCTGGAACTGTGCCTCAATCCGGTCGATCTGGGCAAGGAGGGGCAAGGAGTGTCGGTCTTCTCACGAGACATCACCGAGCGCAAGCGCAACGAGAAGGAGCTAGTACAGCTGCGCAACCACCTTGAGCGGCAGGTGGAGGAGCGGACGCGTCAGCTGGAACAGGCACAACGCGAAGCTGAGGTGGCCCGCGATGCGGCGGAATCGGCCAATCGAGCCAAGTCCCGTTTTCTGGCGAACATGTCCCATGAGCTGCGCACCCCGCTCAACGCCATTTTGGGCTTTGCCGAGCTTTTGTCCACCGACGAGGCGCTGCCCACCGAGCAGCAGGAGATGGCAGGGATCATCTCAAGCTCTGGAGAGCATCTGCTGGCAATCATCAATGACATCCTGGACCTGGCCAAGGTCGAGTCGGGCAAGCTTGAGCTTGAGCTTTGCGATTTCGAACCAGGGGCGTTGCTGGAGGAGCTGCTGCGCCTGCTGCGGGTGCAAGCCATGGCCAAGAATCTGACGCTGGAGCTCGATCCCGCCTCGGAATTTCCCCATGTGGTTCATGCTGATCCGGTGCGGTTGCGCCAGGTGATTGTCAATTTGGTGGGAAACGCCATCAAGTTCACTCAGGAGGGAATCGTCACTTTGGCTGTTGCCACACGCGGACATCCGGACGGAACGACTCGCTTAGCTGTTGAGGTGCGTGATACGGGATGCGGCATCGCCTCGGATGATCGTCAGCGGGTCTTCGACCCGTTTGTCCAGTTGCAGGTCAAGCCGGGAACGGGACTTGGGTTGGCCATCACGCGCCGTTTCGTCGAACTGATGGGCGGCACGCTGGAGCTGGAAAGTGAACTGGGAAAGGGATCGATCTTTCGCTTTGCGGTGCCGGTCGGGATTCCAGCATTGCCGGGTGCGGAGGGGGCGCAAGAGGGGCGCATCCTGGCGGTGCTGGGTGCTGGGGAAAAACGCATTTTGGTGATCGAAGACCAGTCGGACAGCCGCCGACTGATGCGGATCTACCTGAGCTCGCTTGGTTTTCAAGTCCGCGAGGCCGGAAATGCCACGGAAGGGATCTCTCATGTCTTTGAATGGGCGCCAGATTTGGTGTTGATGGATCGTCGCTTGCCGGGCATGGATGGCCTAGATGCGGTGCGGGAGATTCGTCGGCGTGGTGCCCGCATGCCCATCGTGGCGGTTACGGCGCAGGCCTTCGCTGAGGACCGCGAGGCGATGCTGGCAGTCGGGTGCCAGTCCTTCCTGGCCAAGCCGGTGAGCGGAGAATCCCTGGCCTGGGCTGTGGCGCAGGCGTTGGACCTCAAGGTGGATAGAGGATAGTTCTTTCGTCGCCTACTGCCCGATTCCCTTCTCGCGCAGCCAAGTCTCGAAGCTCTCCTTGCCGCGTTCCTTCCAGAAGCGATCGAAATGCTTCCAGTGGCGATGGCTGCCCAAGGGTGCGGCGTCCTCGGCCATGTCCTTCCATCGGCGTCCTTCGCGCTTCCACTCCTCGGACCATCCCTTGGTCTCGGCCTTGAGCTCTTCCTTCCAGGCCTTCCATTCCTCCTTGCGACGGCGTTTTTCCTCCCGCCAGGCTTGGCGTTGCTCGTTGTGCCAATTCTTGTGCTCACGGCACCGTTCCTTCACGTAGGCGTGCCCCAGGCGGTGCAGCAGGGGATGACGCCAGCGGAACCACGCGTGGCCCGATCCGAGCACCAGCTGCAGAAGCGCCATCAGCCCTCCCGCCTGTAGCCATGTGAGCGTTCCCAGCCCGAAGCCCGGCACCAGCCAATGGTTCCAGGCCCACTGCAGCAGCCATCCTCCCAGCACCGCCGCCACGGCGATGTTCAGGAGAAACCCCAGCAGCCTCAGGGCGTGCAGCAAGCGGCCCAGCGCCACGACTCCCATGGCCTCCCAGAAGTCGATTGGGCGCAACGGCAGCGGCAGGCACCCTGGCACGAAGTGGTTCCACAGCCACTGGACGGGAAAGGCCAGCAACAAGGCGTAGAGAAGCGTCAAGCCGACATGAAGAAGGACTCGAAACATGGTGATCTCCCGGTTCAAGGTCTGTGTTCCGCCATGGCGACGGCCAGGCGGCGAAGGGCTCTCGACTTGCGCGAGAGCAGGGTTCCAATGGGGACCTGCCAGGCTTCCGAAAGCTCCCGGAAACTGCGGTCCTCGAATTCCGTGGCCAGGATGATTTCCCGCGATGGGGGATCGAGATCGTCCAGGGCTTGGTGCAGGGCGCGCACGGTCTCGGCGCGGCTCATGGCGTCCAGGGGGGACTCTTCCCCGCAGGGCAGGAGGTCGGCAAGTGTCATGCCCTCCTCCTCGCCTCCAATGGGCGCATCCAGGGAGACGGTCTCCCGGCGGCTGCGCAGCCGATCGATCACGCCGTTGCGCAGCGACGCGTAGACGTAGCCGACCAGCCCGCCTCCGGGCAGTTCGTCGTCGGTGCGGGAAAAGAGCCGGGCGTAGACCTCGCCCACCAGGTCCTCTCCGCTGCGGGCCGGTTCGTCTTCCAGGTGCCGCCGAACCCATCCCGAAAGGGCTTGCCACTGGTTGGCAAAGAATCCGGTCAACTGTTGGCGTGGCTGGCTCACCCATCCAAAGACGCACACTTTCCGGTTTTATTGCAAGGCAATTGCTCATGTGCATTTTTCGGATGCGCGAACCGGTTGCAATCTCATGGATGCATGGCAGATGTATCTTCGTCGTGAACCGAGGAGTCCCTAGCCATGACACGACTTGCAGCTTTCCTGATAGCCGTTGGGGCGATGCTGGCATCGTCCTATGCCCAAACCCAGCCCCGCGAGCCTTTGGTGGCCGTTTTGCCGCTGCAGGGGCGCGGCCTGGACACGAACTCCCTGCGCATCCTTGAGGACGGGTTGGCACAGGCGCTGCTCCAGGGCAGCAAGGTGCGCCTTTTGGAGCGCGCGCAGATGTCGAACATCCTGAAGGAACAGGGCTTCCAGAAGAGCGGCGCATGCGACCAGAACGACTGCGCCGTGGAAGTGGGCAAGCTCCTGGGAGTGGAGCGGGGCGTGGCCGGATCGGTGGGACTTTTGGGCAAATCGTACGTCCTGAACCTGCGCATGGTGGACATCGCCTCCGGTGAGATCCTCTCGGCCAGCCAGCGCACCTGCTCCGGGGAGATCGAGAAGGTCCTGACAGAGACGATGCCGCTTTCGGCTGCGGATCTGTTGGAGGATCGCAAGGACAGAAACGCCAAGTTCGGCAAGGGTTGGCTGCTTTGGACCGCCGGTGGCGTGGCGGTGGCGGGTGGGATCACTGCAGCTATCCTGCTTTCAGGAAAGGGCAAGGACGCGCCGACGGTGTCGGGAGCCGGGACAACGAAGCCACCGGACCTGGGTGGTCTGGACGTCAGCTGGTAAGGCAGGGAGACGCATCGTGAAGCACAAAACATTCTCCTGCCTGCCGCTCCTTGGCGCGCTTCTTCTCGGGGCATGCGATCGCGATGCGACCGTCGTTCTTCCGACCGTCGCACAGGAGACGGGCAGCATCAGCCCGCGCCTAGTCTCTAGCTCGGGCAAGCTCGATTCCGCCAAGTTCGTCTCGGTCACCGTGTGGTACAGGCCCGGCGACACCGCTGCGGAACTGGTCAAGCGAAAGGACTCGTTGGCGTGGAAGGACCATGGCGTCCGCATCGACAGCATTCCCGTCGGCTCCTCGTGGAGGATGCAGGTCGCAGCCTGGAACGCCCCGGGAGATACGGTCTGGAAGGGCCTGGGATCCGGCACGGTGAAGTCCGCATCGGATCGCGCGCGTCTGGACGGAGGCAACGACTCCGGCACCGTGGTGCTGGTGAAGGGATTTGCGACTGCGCCCACCTGGAGCGTGAAGGGCTACGATTCCAGCCTGGTGGTGGAGACGCTGACGGTGGGGGACACCTTGATGCTCTCGGGCGGCGCCCATTTGAGCCTGGGCGAAGGCGCTCCGGCCATCTGTGATAGCGTGGCAGGAGCCTCCAGCCTGCGGTTCGTGCTGGCCGATTCCCTGCTGGCCAACGGAGCGAAGCTCTACGCGACCTCCTGCAAGGAGGGTTCCTGGTCGACGACCGCCCTGCTTGAGCGCAAAGTGCGGCCTCGACCCGTGGAGAAGGGTGTCTACGACAGCGTGGCGGTCCCGACGGAATGCCGGGGCGACACGCTTTCCTGGAACCGGCCGGTGAGCTTGATGATTCCTCGCAAGGATCAGAACGATGCGGTAGCGCTGGTGTGGAGCGCGAAGGTGGACACGTCCAGTCAGGTTCCGAACGGGACGGAATGGACCGCCATGGGCGTGCCTTCGGTGAGCAGCAAGGACGGCCTCAGCGGCGGCGACATCGATCTGTCCGAGGCGGTGAGATACGGTGTGACTTCCTCCTCTCTGTACGGACGGGTGTTGGTGAAGGCTGTGGCCTTTCGCAACGACGTGCCTCTGGACACGCTGCGCCTGTGGTGGCACGTGAGCTTCCCGGCCCCAGAGGCGCTGCAGCTGGTGCGAGCCCGCGACACCGGGACGATCCGTTGGACCCGGTCCCGCAGCGGGATCGCGATCCTGGATTCCGCAGCAAACCTGGGGAACGCCTCGGCCAAGCTCGCGCTGGTACGTGGTGTTTTGACGGATTCTGTCGTGCTCTCGGGGCTGGCCGGGAAGGAAGCCGTCTCCTTGCGACTGCGGCTGCGCGATACGCTCACCCGGCGCACTCGCGATACGGTCGTTCGCGACACGGCCCTGAACCCTCCAGTCTTGCCACAGGTCTCCGCCATCAACTCCGTGCCCGATTCCGGCGTCATCGCTGTGGCCCGCCCGGTCTCCGACACCGAGGGCTCGGAGTTCTTCTTCGCCGTCTCCGACACGGGCGTCCGCCTGGGAAGCCAAGACATCAACGTCCCGCTTCCCTTCGCAACGCTGCAGACCGTCTCCGGAAAGCCGTACCAGGCCGTGGCCTCGCGGCGTGCCGGAATCTACCGGATCTGGATCTTGGCGGTGCGGGATAGCGTATCCCGCTGGTCCAGCGACACGTTGCGCGTGCGCAGCGACAAACTGTCCATCCTGCCCAATCCCACCGGGCTTGGACTGACGCATCGCACGGACTCGTCCTTGACCTGGCGCTGGGACTCCCTTCCGCGGCAGCGCTGGATGGTGGTTCGCACCAATGTCGGAAACGGCAAGAGCGACACTGTCGCGTCGCAGGATTCGGCCCGCATCACGGTCGACGGCCTGAAGCCTGGTGCGCAGGTCCAAGTCGCGGTCTTCGCGCTTCCTGTGAATGCAGGCGACAGGATCTCCGGCGGCACCTACAGCGCCGTGGCCCGGACTCGTCTGCGTCCGCTCGGATTCAGCATGGCTTGGGACGATGCGACCAGGACGCTCAGTTGGAACGACAAGGGGGGACTGGCCTATTCCTGGAAGCTCCTGCAGAATGGCACGCTTGCCGACAGTGGACGTGTTGTTTCCGGAACCAGCCAGATCACGGCGGCTCGGGTCGGCCTTCTGTCCGGTCCTGTCTACACGCTGCTGCTGTGGGGCTGCAATGCCGATTCGCTCTGCACCGACACGTTGAGGCAGTCGGGAATCCAGGGGAATTTCGGTCTCCAACCTCCCTCCAAGGTGAACTTGCATCTGCAAGGGAAGAGCTTGGTCGGCGGTTGGGCCGCATCCTCAGGAGCGACAGGATACTCCGTGTCGCTCCTGAATTCCAAGGACGGGACCGGTTGGAGCGCCTTCGCGAGCGCGAAGGTCGGCGAACTTTCCGCGAAGGTCGATCTCCCGGATTCGCTCGTCTTTTCAAGCGACGCCTTCCAGGTGCGGGTGCAGGCCTACAACGATCGGGAAAGCACCTTGGATGTGGATTCGGCCCACGCCGCCCTGACGCTGCCGGGAGCCTTGCCTGCGGACTCGGTCTATTCCGTCAGCCCTTCGCTTGCCACGATTAAGAACCGCATGGCTCCTCCTTCTGGCTGGTCGGTCTGGGGACGCTCGTGGAATGGGAGCTCGTGGAGCGTGGCTCAACCCTTCGTGGGCGACACGCTTTCTGGCACGGTTGTCGATTCCCAGATGGTGATCAGCCGCTGGTTCAAGAGCGCGGATGCCAAGGATTCCTCCGCTGCGGTCCAGGACACCGTCCTGTTTTCCACCACGCTTGGGGTATTGGACTACTGCACCAGCTACGGCGCCGTGCTGCCTTACCGATGCGAGATCGCGGTGGATTCGGCCCGACGCCTGTCGTACCGCTACGGCACGGGCTACAACTGGAACGGGGTGGATTCGGTCGTGGGCACCCTGCGCCGAGCCTACCTGAGCTATGCCGGAGGAAGTCAGCTGCAGCTTCGGGTCCAGAGTGCCGATGCCAAGCGCCTGCCCACGGCTTTGGCGGCAAGGGGCGTGCATGTGGCCCCGAACTTCCAGGACAAGTTGCTGGATGACGCCTGGGCCGCGAAGTGGGTGACCCTGGCGGGCGTCAAGGCCAGCATCGATCCTTCCAGCGGGACGATGACCTTGACAACGGGCTCGGCGGCCGGGACCGCCGTGTTCAATGCCCATCCGCTGACGGGACTGTTGGGTTACGACGTCTCGGGGGCGGCCAGCTTCAACCTGGAATTCGTCGAAAGTCCGAAGGTGGTTCCGCAGGTCGGAATCGCTTATGGAACGATCAGTCGTCTGAGCTTGAACCTAACCTATCCGCAAGCGCTCCTGACACCGGTTCAGAGCAGTACGACCCCGACGAAATGGGTGGCAGACTTGGGCAAGGCCGTGGATTCCAAGGGCACGAGCGTGGCATCCTCGAACTTCACATCCCTCCATTCGATCACCTTGAACATTCCGGCTCAGACGACCTGGGTGCTCACCAAGATGGGCTTCTACTGGAACCTCAAGATCATCTGCATCTCCTGCCTCACCCTGGTGCCCTGACTGGCCACAACTTCATGCGCCAAAGGGGGGGTACCTCAATGCTGAAATGGAAGAGGGCCCCAAGGTGTCGTAGGGAACCTGGGCAAAGCCAATGTCGAGCTTGCACGACCTGCGACTTTGATTGAGCTTGTGGTGGATTTCAGATCCTTCCAGAGGGAGTCTATCTCGGATGAATCCAGATTCCCCCAGGCGACCATGGCTGTGTTACCTGTTGCGTCGGCTTGATAGATCTTTTCGTCCATGGCATTTGTTGAAAGCTGCTTGAAATTACTGACAAAGGCCTGGGCGCTTGCATTTGTTGAGAAGCCGACCAGGCCGCCGACCGCAAAACGGGTGCTTCCCTTGCGCCAGATCCAAAAACGGTCGCCTTGCCAAGCTGCCACGCGGCCGGGAACTGCGCTGGGATCGATGCGGTTTGCCCAAGTGGTCATCAGAGTGCTCAGGAGCAGTTGCCCGATCTGATCGCTGCCCATGGAGCTCCATGTTCCCAACGAAGAAAATGCTGGAAATGTCTTAGTGGAACTGAATGCAATGAAGTCTGTCCGTTGGAATGTTCCGTAGGAATTGGGGGTGATCATCTCGTATGTGGTCTTGAACGGATGGCGAAGCGTAGAGTCGACACCGCTCCAGCCGGATGCCACACGGGTGTCGTGGACGAACCTGGGCCCCCAGGAGTAGCGGAGCAATACCGGCAGGCTGACAAGCCGAGGCATCGGCGACAGTTTAGCATTGCCTCTGATCAGCTCTTCCAGGGCTTCATAGTCGCGGAAGGCATTGCGATTGATGTGGTCGATGGATGGGTTGTTGTTGTCGTAGAGGATTTGGCAGTACTCCGCATCTCCTTCCACCAGGATCTTGTAGGCGTAGTCTGCATCAAGGCTTTCCGGGTGGTAGTTCCTTATGCCGAAATTCTGGTCTTGCAAAGCGTGAATCAACTCGTGAGCGATGGTCGAGGCCAATTTGGTCGTATCGCTTTTTGTGTCGTTCACGACCCACAGGTGGCTGGTGCCGGGGATGTAGAAGCCGCCGAGTTCGGAACTGGAAAAAGCCGCCTGGGCACTGTCTAGGCGGCCCAATGCCCGGGTGTATCCCATGGCGTAGCTGAATTGGTCCAGGGTAAGACCGCTGAGGCTGTCGCCCTTGCCGGTAGAAAGCGCTGCGATCGAGTCGAGCAGGACCGGTAGGTGCTCGCGTGTCACCCAGGAGGTTTGGACCGACTGCTTGAAGCGAAGTCCCCGGATGCCCGAAACCTTGGCTCCGATGCCGGTTACCCACTGATTCAATGTCGCGTCGCTGCTGAAGATGATGGGCGTTGAAGAGGATGTCGGGTTGGAACTGTCGTCGCAGCCGAGACAGAAGAGGAATGGCAGCAGGGGAAGTATGCGTCTCATAATGAAAATCTAGCATCGCAGGGAAACGTGCCACCGGATCCAACCCCTCGACAGTTTCGCTTGCGCGTGTTGTTCCGGGACGACAATAAAAAAGCCACCCCGAGCGGGGTGGCCTTCGTGCCTTCAGCGTCCAAGGACGCCGATGACTTAGAGCTTGGGAGCCTTCACGGCCGGGGCAGCGGGAGCTGCGGGAGCCTTCACGGCGGGAACCTTGGCCGAGTCGACGGACTTGGCGGCAGCGGCACCGGTCTTGACAGCGGCGCCGACGACGGCTGCGCTGTCCTTGGCGGCCACGGCCTTGGCGTCCTTGACAGCAGTGGTGCCGACGGCCTTCACGTCCTTGACACCCTTGTCGGCGGCCTTGGCGGCGCCGGCCTTGGCGGCCTTCACGCTGTCGGCGGCGGCATTGGCAGCCTTGATGGCGGCGCTATCGACCTTAGGAACCGAAACGGCGGGGGCTGCCGGAGCAGCGGGAGCTGCCGGGGCGGCCGGAGCCTTGGGCAGACCCAAAGCGAAGGACGATGTGGCGGCAAAGGCGGCAACGAGGGAAAGGCGGACGATTGACTTCATGATTTCTCCAATTGATTGGGTAACGCAGCCGGATTGAAACCGGAATCGTAGGTAAATCAAGTAAAACAGTTGGATGTTCCGTTAGGATAAGTGCATGGGCAGGTCAAATGCGTCCGATCGACTGGTTGCTCTTCCTGCTGTTGGCTACTTTGCTTGCGCAAACCTTTTCCGGGAGTTCGACGATGGGCGAGAAGAAGCCGCTGGTGGGCGTGATCATGGGTTCCAAGAGCGATTGGGAGACCATGAAGAACGCCACGGATATCCTGACGCTGCTTGGTGTCTCGTGCGAAGCTCGGGTGATGAGCGCCCACCGCACCCCCGATCTGGTGAACGAGTATGCCAAGGGCGCGCGGGAACGCGGGATGCGGGTGATCATCGCCGGGGCCGGTGGCGCCGCCCATCTGGCCGGTGTGGCTGCTGGCGCGACGCCGCTTCCGGTCCTGGCCGTGCCCATCCAGACCAAGTCGCTGGGCGGATTGGATTCCCTGCTTGCCATGGTGCAGATGCCCAAGGGCATTCCCGTGGCGACCTTCGCCATCGGCAACGCTGGAGCCGCCAATGCCGGCATCTTCGCCGCCCAGATCCTGTCGGGGGACCATCCCGAGATCGCTGCGGCGCTGGACGCGTTCCGGGCCAAGCAGACGGCGGACGGTGAAGTGCCGATCGTGCTTGAAGGGGCTCCCTGAGCTACCTTCGGGAGACATGACCCAGAAGATCGGCATCAGACGCAAAAGCGTGCGGCGGTTGTTCCTGCGGTGGTGGAGGCAAGGCTTCCATCGTCTCATGGGGCGGCGGTCGGCGCGCATGTTCACCTGGCTTGGCCTAGGCGTATCTGCTCTGCTGGCTCTGGGGCTGGTCTTTCTCTTCTACTACCAGCAAAAGGCCACGCTGCTGGAATCGATCCAGCTGCGGCAGGACCGGCTGTTGGTCGAGCTGGAACGGGCGCTCCAGCAGGAGATGGAGCGCGAGGTGCGCCAGACCTCGCTGATGGCCCATGTGGTCCGGACCTTCTCTCCCAACAGCACCGGGCGCGACCGCGCCTATTCGCTGTTGTCCTCGGACTCGCTGGCCTGGCAGCTGGTGATCACCCATCGCGCCAATGTCCAGCACGTGCTGTGGGCGCGCCAGCCCGAATCGCCGCCGCACCTGGCGCGCGAGTTCTACCGCTTCAATGGCGACCTGGCCATCTCTGACCTGTCCTGGAGCACCCCGACGGAACGTGGCGATTCCGAGCCGGTGCTTTCGGTGCGCTTCAAGCGGCTCACCTCCTGGCAGGACCTGGAGTTCATCGCAAGCGAACGGGGACTGCGCGAGACGCTGCTTCCCTACATGGTGAACCAGGGATTTTCCCTGGGGCTCATCAACGAGGACGGTCTGTGGTTCCCGCTCTACGGCCCCGACACCTCGCGCGCCAATCCCTACTACGGCAAGGAGCTGGCAGAGGAGGTCTGGGACGACCTGCACAACGAGGCGCGCGGTCTCGATGGCAGGTGGACTGCAGGGGCCGGCAACCCGTTTCCGGCTGGCACCATGCTGCAGTCGCGCCGCATGCGCGCCTGGGGTGAGCTCCATTGGACACTGGTGCTCTACGGGCCCCGCACCGAGATGGATCGCGTGCTGCTGGGGCAACTGTGGCGTTCGCTGTGGATCCTGCTGTTCGTGGGACTCCTGTGGGGCATCCTTTCGTGGCTTTTGCTGCGGCGCCAATCTTCGTTGGAGCGGCTGACCCGTGATCTGGAACACCTACGGCAGATGCGCAAGAAGGACGATCAGCTGGTGCGCGCCGAAAAGCTCGCGACAGCGGGCGTGCTCATGTCGGGTCTGGCCCACGAGATCGGAACCCCCTTGGGAGTGCTCTCCATGCGGCTCCAGCTGTTGCGCCGCCGTTTCGAGGCCGGCAGCGAGGAGACCAAGACGGTGGATATCCTGCTGTCGCAGCTGGAGCGCGTGACGGGACTCATCCGGCAGCTGCTGGACTTCGCGCGCGCCAAGCCCATGCCCGAGCGGGCGGTGGACGTCGGACAGATCCTGTCCACGGTGGAGTCGCTGCTGGCCCCCATGGCCCAGCGCAAGGCGGCGCGCATCGAGTGCGTGGTGCCGCCCCTGCCCATTGCCTCGGGCAACGACGACGGTCTCCAACAGGTATTCTTGAACCTTTCGATCAATGCACTGCAGGCCATCACGCAGGAAGGCGGTGTGGTGCGCCTCTCGGCCCATTCCACCGCTTTGGGCCTGGTCGTGAGCGTGGAGGACAACGGGCCGGGCATTCCCGAGACCAGCCGCAACGCCATCTTCGACCCCTTTTACACGACCAAGAAGCAGGGCGAAGGCTCTGGGCTGGGCCTGACGGTGGTGCTGGACCTGGTGCGCCGCATGGGCGGGGAACTGCGTGTGGGGGCATCGAGCGAGCTGGGCGGAGCTAGGTTTGACGTGGAACTGCGGAGGTGGGATGGAACAGAAGCGATCCAGCATGCTTGATGTCCTGGTGGTGGACGACGAGCCGGAGATGGCCAGTGCTCTGGCGGAACTCCTGCAGCAGGAGGGCATGGCCTGCGACTACGTGACCGATCCTGTCCTGGCGCTGGAGCGGGCCCGCAAGCGCACCTGTCGGGTGCTCCTCTCGGACCTCAACATGCCCAAGCTCACCGGCCTGGATCTGGTGCGTACGCTAAAGAACGAGCGGCTGGAGATCCCGCTGCTCCTGCTCACCGCCTTTGGGTCGGTGCAGGGGGCCGAGGAGGCCGTGCGCGAAGGTGCCTTCCACTACCTCACCAAGCCCATCAATGCCGTGGATCTCATGCTCTGGGTGCAGCGTGCCCTGGACGACGTGCGGATGCGCGAGGAACTGACGCGTCTGCGCGCCTCGCAGGCCTCGGGCGCCGACCTCCAGAGCCACGACCCCAAGATGCAGAAGATCTACCAGCAGATCCCGCGCCTGGCGCAGCTGTCGGGCACGGTCCTGGTGACCGGCGAGTCGGGAGCCGGCAAGGAACGTGTGGCCCTGGCGCTCCACAGCCTGTCGCACCGCCGCGAGAAGCCCTTCGTGCCCATCAACTGCAGCGCCATCCCCGAGTCGCTCATGGAAAGTGAACTCTTCGGCCACGAAGAGGGCGCCTTCACCGGTGCCGGGCGCACGCGTCAGGGCTTGTTTGAGACGGCAGGCGAAGGCACCTTGTTCCTGGATGAGATCGGGGAGCTGCCGATCGGCATCCAGGCCAAGCTCCTGCGGGTGCTACAGGACGGCAGCTACCGCCGGGTGGGATCGAACAAGCAACTGAACCTCTCGGCTCGCGTGGTGGCGGCCACTAACCGCGACCTGCGTGAGGAGGTGCGGCAAGGCCGCTTCCGCGAGGACCTGTACTGGCGCCTGTGCGTGATCCCGCTGGAGCTTCCACCCTTGCGCGACCGCATCGTCGACATCCTGCCGCTGTGCGTGCGCTTCCTGGAGGCCCATTGCCAGAAGGCGGGCTTTGCCGTCAAACGCCTGTCGCAGGAGGCGCAGCAGCTCCTGATCGGCTACCCCTGGCCTGGCAACGTGCGCGAGCTGGGCAATGCCATGGAGCGCGTGGTGGCCTTCGCCGACGACGACATGCTGGAACCCGAGGACTTTTCCTTCCTGCTGGCCTCCCAGAGCCTGTCCTCGCCGTCCGAGGAGTGGACCACCTTGGAGGATGTGGAGCGCCGCTACATCGCCAAGGTGCTGGAGCACACGGGTGGGCATCGGGCTCGGGCCTGCACCGTGCTGGGCATCGATCCCAAGACGCTCTACCGCAAACTCCAGAAGGGCGGCATCGCCGAGCCGTGAATTGGTACATTCCGTGACCTCCCACAGGGACCACGCATGACGTGAGTGCCTTTGCGGGATTTCGGAGTGTGCCATGTATCGCGAAGAGATCAAGGTTCTCGACTGCACCATCCGCGACGGCGGACTGGTCAATCGCCACGACTTCTCCCATGAGTTCGTGCGCAACTGCTATGCCGGTGCTTCGGCGGCGGGCGTGGACTACTTCGAGATCGGCTACAAGAACAGTCGCGAGCTCTTTCCCGATCCCTCCTTCGGTCCGTGGAAGTTCTGTTCCGACGAGGACATCCGCAAGGCCACCGCAGGGGTGGAGAACGGCGCCAAGATCTCGGTGATGGCCGACGTGGGTCGCGTGAACATGGCTGATGTCAAGCCCGCCTCCGAGAGCCCGTACCACATGGTGCGCGTGGCCAGTTACGTCAAGGGCGTGGACAAGGCCATCGCCATGGCCAACACCTTCCACGACTTGGGCTACGAGACCTGCATCAACCTGATGGCCATCTCGCGCGACCAAGGTCCTGAGCTGGATGAGGCTTTCGACCAGTGCGAGCGGGAGGCCAAGGCCAGGACCATCTACCTGGTGGACAGCTTCGGCTCGATGTACCAGGAGGACATCAAGACCATGGTGGCGCGTGCCCGCACGCACATCAAGACCAAGGAGCTGGGCTTCCACGGCCACAACAACCAGCAGCTGGCCTTCTCGAACACCATCGAGGCCATCATCCACGGCGTGAACTACCTGGACGCCACCGTCTACGGCATGGGCCGCGCCGCCGGCAACTGCACGCTGGAGCTCCTGCTTGGTTTCCTGAAGAATCCCAAGTTCGACATCCGCCCGATCCTGGACCTAGTGAGCCAGCAGTTCATCCCGCTGCGCCAGAAGCACGAGTGGGGATACATCATCCCCCATATGATTGTCGGACAGCTCAACATGCATCCCCAGGACGCCATCGAGATCCGCAAGGGCCCCGAGTCCGAGAACTACCGCGCCTTCTGGGAGAAGATGGTCTCGGGCGTGCTGGAGTGATTGACAGGATCTGACTTACAGTGAAGAAAGGCGCCCTGCGGGGTGCCTTTGTGTTTCATTCCGGTTGCATCTGGGCTATTTTTGCCGTCTTGCTGCTCCACGGCCTCTTCTCGGTATTTCTGGCCTCCCAAGGCGCGGACACGCTCCCCTTCGAGCATGCCTGGGGAGATCTGCGGCTAGGGCCCGTGGTCGCGGCCGGGAGCTTGCGCCGGGACTTCCCGGCCACTGCCCGCTTGGGTGGCACCTTGCGGTTCAGCCACTGGAAGGACCTGCGCTCCCGTCTGGATCTGTCCTGGCACCATTTCGACGGAACCCTTCCCGCCCATGTGCTCACGGGAGGGGCAGGCTTCGATTGGACGCCGACGGATCGTCTGCCTCTGGAGTTGGGCGCTTCGCTTGCGCTCTTCTACGTGCGCTCCCATTCCGGCTCGAAGCGCCACCTCACGGACGGCGGCGAAACTGAGTTCGGGAACCTGCTGCGGGTGGCAATTCCGGTGTGGAGCCAAGGAAATTGGAGTCTCGACCTGCAGTGGCAAGGGGAGCTTGCCTGGACCAGTCCCAAAGTCAGCGCCTTCGGCTGGGCCAGTCTGGGGCTTTCGAGGCGGCTGTGGTGATCCTTGCCACCGCCTTGCTGGCTTGGGCCGGGGCCTGGGCCGAGTCGCCGCTCTTGGTGCGCAAGGCCATCGATCCGTCTTTTTTTGCCGTCAGGACCTTCCCCGAGTTGCTGGTGCGTTCCTACGGGAGCCCGGCGCCGCGCAGCGAGGAGCTTTGCGGGACCGAGCCCAACGAATGGCGCTGGCAGGGGCGTCGTCTGGAAGTCCTCCGAACCGACCGGGACAGCGTGCTGGAAGTGGGGATGGGCAACGAAGTCGGCGACCCGCTCTTCCAGGAAGCGCGGGAATCGACCGATAGCCTATCCGAGAACCGCAATCCGGCCCTGTGGTTCCATCTCCCCGCGCCGCGCCTGAGAGGCGTGCGCCTGGCCTTGGACTACGACCAGGTGGACCACTACTCGAACGCCTCGCTCGGGGCCAGGAGGGCACGGACTGGAAATGAATACCTGCATCGCGTGGACCCCGAGGTTCGGCGGGCCTGGTTCGGCGAGAACCTCCCCGATGCCTCGATGCTGGGAATGCGTGCCTGGGGCGGAACGGAACTGGACTGGTTCCTGGCGGCCAAGAGCGGCTGGCTGTGGACGTCGGCGCCGGTCTCCCACGACCTGCAGGCCTGGAGGGTGAATCAGGGCGAGGGAAGCGTCGATGGTGCGCGCTGGAGCTGGCATCACGCCCAGGCCAGGTTCGAGCGCGCCGACACGGCACAGGGGCGACTCGATCAGGCGCAAGGCTGGATCGAAGGGCGTCTGTGGGCGGATTCGTCGCTGCGTGTGGGACTCCACTACGCCTGGGACCACTCCACGGGCCAGGCCTGGAGTCCTGGCCGCGAGGTCCTGTCGGAACCGTGGGTCGCGGTGCGCCTGCCGTTCGCGGGCCTTGCCTGGCGCGGCTTCCATGCCTTCGGGCAGGACGGCTACCGCCTGCGGGACACGCTGGCCTGGGAACGCGGGGGCGGTGACGATTCTGCTGCCGTTTCGCTTGCTGCCCAATGGACCGATCGCCCGGAAGGACGGCCCACTTCACGGGACGTCTCCAGTGCTGGAGCGGCTGTGGACGGATGCGGTGGCCTGGAACAGACCTGGCTGCTTTCGGTGCGGCGCAGCTGGTCCATTCCGGGCGGCGCGCTGGCCTTGGAGGGATCGCCTTGGGCGCTCTTGCATCCCCACGCCTTCGAGGCGTCGAACTACGACACCTCCGACGGCTGGATCCGTCGGGCCGGCAGGACGGTGGCGCTGCCCGGATGGCTGTGGGGCTGGAAGCTCCGCGGGCAAATAAGACAGGATCTGTCGCGAGCGATCTCCCTGGACGGTGTCCTGCAGGCCGATCCGGTCTTCGGGGAACCTCAAGGACGGGTCGACCTGACGCCGCCGTTGTGGGGTGCGGGCGCAGGAGTGCTGGCCCGCCATCCCAGCGGACTCTCGCTGCAGGCGCAGCTGCTTTGGAGGGACGAGGCCACCTTGAGAAACTCCTCGCCGTCCGCCTGGCGCGTCCCGGCGGGCTGGGACGCCAACGTCTGGATCCGGCAGGCGCTGTTCCGGGAACGCCTGGAGCTGGAGTGCGCCATGCTGGATATTTTGGCCGACGGGGATCGGCATGCGCCCAACGCTTCCGAGGACCTGTTCCGCGTGCTGGTGCGGGCGCGCGTGCGGATCTAGCCGAAACGGCGCTCCCCCCGACCGTCACCCGGTAGGGCCAAGACCCCGCAGCCGCAGGCGAGGAGGCTTGGCGAGCCCATGACAGGAATTGTCAAATCAAGGAATGGGCGAGTAGGGCGGGATCAGGGGCCAGGGACTTGATGCGGTCCTACAGGTGGTTCAGGATCGGGATGTGGGTCGCGATGGACGCAAGGCCCGCGCCCAGCAGGAATCCGATCACCACGTCGGTGGCATAGTGCACGCGCAGGTAGACGCGTGAGAAGCCCACCAGCACGGTGATGGGCAGGAGGTAGGGGAGCAGCCACGGGTGCAGGTGGCCCAGGAAGAACGTGGTGCAGGCGTTGTTCATGGTGTGGCCGCTGGGGAACGAGAAACGGTCGGGCGGAACCTGGAGTGGCTCCAGACCTTGGCGTTCGCAGGGGCGAGGGCGGTTGAAGCGGTTCTTCAGGGCCTTGTAGACCAACACGCTCACAAAGCCCAGGGAACAGCCGCGCCAAGTGCTTCCCCAAGCCGAGGGAATGTCTGTTCGGTAGGCCATCACGGGCACCACGAAGCCCCACAGCCAGCCGTCGCCCAGCCAGGTGGCGAAGCGCATGATGGCGGTGTTGATCGAGTTTGCGGGTTGTTTCCACCAGCGCAGCAGCTTGTCGGTCTCGAACCGGGTGATCCGTTGCTTGATGTTTTCTTCGGGTTGGTTCATCTGTCCGTGGAAGGTACCATTCCTGCGAGGACTCGGCCGTCAGGAAGTGGGAGCGGCGGGTTGTTTGGCCAAAAGGCTTCGGCGTTTGGTTGATGGAACGCATATTGGACGTGACCATAGCGACATCCGGGGAGGGATTCGTTGGAGAATAGGGTGCAATTGGAGGAGCTGCAGGAACAACCGGAGTGCTTGGCTGCGCTTCCGAAGTTCGTGCTGGCTTCCATGCTGCTCGACCTCCCGATGCATCTGGTGCGCGACTTCTGGGACGACCACCCGCTGCGCCGGGGCGGGGACGTGCTGGACGGTTCGCAGCTGCTGCGCTTCTTCTGGAAGGAGGACGAGCGGCTCCCGCTGGGCTATTACCTGCAGGTGATCAACGACCTGGAGCCGTATCTCCTGAGGTTTGGGCTCTCGGCCCAGGAGATGCTGGCGCGCAACCGGATCGCGCTCAACGGCGGTTCTCCCCTGCCGCCGCGTTTGGCACTCAAGACCATGCGGCAGCTCATGCCCAGCCTCCTCACGGTGGGAGACATGCGGCACGCCATCTTCGACGTGGTCCCGCAGGTGAACCAGTACGTGGCTCCCGGGACGCGCATGATCGCGATCCACGCGACGCCGAAGCAGGACGGTTGGCGTGGCCGTTGGGTCATCGTCACCCACGGCAGCGGCTACCTGCGCACCATGCCGGCCATCGATCCGGTGCTTTGGGTCGAGCCGATGCTGCGGGAAGCCCCATTGCGTCTGGGCATGCCGGCCATCGAGGAGGTCGACTGCTTCGGGGAAGTCCGCCGCCTGGAGGAGATCCTGCCCCCGACGGAACTGGAACGCCGGGGAGAGGAATGGTGGTCGCACGAACGACTCTTCGCCAGGGAGGCATCGCTGCAGGAATTCTGTGAGCGGATCGGTTTCGACGCCGGTGCAGAAGGACTGCCGGACATCCCTGTCCAGCTAGCCCTGGTAGATTGGTTCTGCCCGATCCGTAAGCGCGTGCTGATCAAGGCAGGTCACCTGTACGGATGCCCTTCCTACCTGGTTTCTGCGTCCTACAAGAAGTCCGATTTCCGCAGCTTTCCCGGCATCCTGGGAGCCCTCATCGACGAGGCGCTTTCGGACGGAGGGTGCGCCTGGAAACGCGCCGGCGAGCTGTTCGAACAGTTGGTGGAGGAATTCGGATCCACCATGCGCTTCGTCTACCACCGCCACGACGAGAGCATCACCTTCAACGGCAGCCACATCCTGCGCTACACCCCGGCCAAGATCCTGCAGAAGGTCCTCATCGCCTATTCCGTGACGGGGCGCGAGGAGTTCGAGCACAAGGAGTTCCGGCGCGACCCGGACCTGGGGCTGGATCCCAACGCGCCCAATCTCGAAAGCCGCCTGCGCTTGCTGACTGAACGCTTGGACAATCGCTGCCCGGCCTTGCGCATCGAAAAGTCGGGGCGAGGGAAGTTTCGACTGGTGGTGCACGGGCAGGTGGAGTTCCGCGAACAGGATTTCTGACAAGGGTGGCGCAAGCCGCCGATCGGCAGGCTGGGCCCATCATTGCCCCGAAACATGAGCTGTCCAACTTCCGCTGCGGCCTCATTCTCGCGACGGATGGCCGTCTTTCGCGCATGTTGCAATGACGGAGTTTTATGGAGTTTGAATCTTCATCTCATATTTGGTAAACTGCTCACATGCTACCTGCTTGCGTCACGGTTGGGATGTTGCGAGAATGCTGCGACAGGGCCTCTCGCCATCCTTCCTGCATTCTGTCCATCAAATTCCGGAAAGGCCATTTCCATGCCTGATCTGAGTCATGCGTTCCCCGCATTCGACCCGATTCCACTTCCTGCCCCGGTGTGGCTCTTCAAGGCGCTCCACGGCTTGACCCTCACGCTGCACTTCGCGTTCCTGCACCTGCTCATCGGGGGGCTGGTGCTGGTGTTCTGCTGGAACCTCATCGGTCACCTGGGTGGTCGCAAGGATGCCGTGGGGGCCTCGAGCGCAGTGGCCAAGAAACTGACCATCATCACCACCTATGTGATCAATCTGGGCGTGCCGCCGCTCTTGTTCGCGCAACTCCTGTACGGACGCGCGCTCTACACCTCCAGCGCCCTGATCGGCATCTGGTGGTTCAGCGTGGTGCTCTCCATCGTGATCGCCTACACCATCCTCTACCGCATGGCCTACCTCGCAGAAAAGGGCAAGGCCTTCTGGGGATGGGCCTTGGTTGCCATGGTTCCGGTGGCGTTGGTCGGGAAGCTCTTTTCCACCAACATGACCCTGATGCTCAAGCCGGAAGTCTGGTTGGGGATGTACGCCGCCAATCCGCACGGCACCTCGCTGCCTCCGCACGATCCCACCACGCTGCCGCGCTTTGCGCTGATGATGGTGGCCTCGATCGCCCTGGGTGCGCTGGGCACTTCCCTTTGGTCCACCAAGGCCGGACTTGCCGATGACGCCAGGGCCTTCCTGCGTCGTTGGACCGGTGCTGTGGCCGTCGTCGGTCTCGCAGCCCTCTTTGCGGTCGGGGCATGGGCCTTGGGTTCCCAGCCGGAGTCGGTCCGCAAGGCCGTGGAGGCATCGTCCTATGCGCAGGGCCTGAAGCTGGGCTGGATCGCCTCGGTGGCCCTGGCCGCTTTGGCCGGCATCGCCTTGGTGGCAACTGCCAAGAGCCGGTCGGCCCTGGTGCCCATCCTGGCTGCGGTCCCCGCCTTGGGCGCCGTGACCTGCTGGACGCTGTTGCGGGACGTCGTGCGCGATGCCACCCTTTCCCAGAAGGGCTTTGACGTCTGGACCAGTCGTGTTTGCACCAACTGGACCATGGTGGGTCTCTTCGTTGGTTCGCTTGTGATCGGGCTCGTGGTGATGGGTTGGATCGGTGCCGTGGTCGCACGCGCCACTGTCGTGGAGGAATCGCATGTCTGAGGACAAGAAGAACGTTCCGAATCCGGGTGAGGTGGATCAGGACCGCCGCACCTTCCTGAAGCTTGCAGCCGGTGCCGTGGGCGTCGGGTATGCCGGGCTGGTGGGCTATCCGGTCTACCGCTACGTCGCTTCCCCCGTGGAGGATGCTGCGGCCGTGGGCGCCGTCAAGGAGGTTACGTTGGCCCCCGAGGCCGCCTCGCTGCCCAAGAACGCCTCGATGATGTTCAAGTTCGGTTCGCAGCCGGCCATGCTCATCCATCACGACGACGATACCTGGACGGCGCTCACCGCTGTGTGCACCCACCTGGGCTGCACGGCCGGGTACGATCCCGTCAAGAAGCACATTTTCTGTCCCTGCCATGGCGGCACCTATGATGCGCACACGGGAGCCAATGTCGCAGGACCTCCCCCGAAGCCGCTGGACAAGTTTGCCGTGAAGATCGCCGAAGGAAAGGTGGTGGTGTCCCGTGCCTGAAAACCTCTACAACTGGTTCGACCAGCGGCTGGGCCTGGGGGCCCTCAAGGAAATGGCCGAGCACAAGCAGGTGCCCAACCACAAGCTTTCGCACTGGTATTACTGGGGCGGGCTTTCCCTGTTCTTCTTCTCGGTGATGTGCGCCTCGGGTGTGCTTCTCCTCATGTACTACACCCCGGGCGAAGGCGCCTACGAGTCGGTGCGCAACATCACCACCCACGTGAAGTTCGGATGGCTGATCCGCTCGATCCACTCGTGGTCGGCCAACCTGATGATTTTCTCGGCGTTCGTGCACATGTTCTCGACCTTCTTCATGAAGGCCTATCGGGCGCCGCGCGAGTTTCTGTGGTGGTCGGGCATTGGACTCCTGTCCTTAGGGATGATCTTCGGTTTCAGCGGCTATCTGCTGCCCATGGACGAGTTGGCCTACTTCGCCACCAAGGTGGGCTTGGCCATTCCCTCCACCATGCCGGTGGTCGGTCCGATCATCTCCGATCTGGCTCGCGGCGGTTCCGAGATCGGGGCCATCACGGTGTCGCGCTTCTTCGCGCTGCACGTGGCCATCCTGCCGGCGGTCTTCATTCCGCTGTTGGGCTTCCACCTGTACCTGGTGCAGAAACACGGCATGTCCATTCCGCCCAGCGAGCAGGCCAAGCCTGAATCCAAGCGCAAGACCATCCCGTTCTTCCCCAACTTCGCCCTGAAGGATCTGGCCGTCTGGTTGATCGCCCTGAACGTGCTGGCACTGCTTGCCTGCATCTTCCCGTGGGATCTGGGGCCGGCAGCCGATTCGCTCAAGTCGGCCCCTCAGGACATCCATCCCGAGTGGTATTTCATGAGCTCGTTCCAGATCCTCAAGGCCTTCGGCAACTGGTTCCCCGGTGCCCTTGGTGAATTCTTGGGTCTGGGCGTCTTCAACCTGGGCGTGTTCCTGTGGGCGCTGGTCCCCTTCTTCGATCCCGACACCCGTGGCGGCGCCTGGGCGCGCCGCGTGACCTGGTACGGCTATTTCGTCGTGCTGGTCGTCATCGTCACCACCATCTGGGCCTACCTCGCCCTGCCTTCGGGCACCTAAGGAGACGACATGAACTATCCCTTCCTGGACATTCCCTTCTTCGGATCGGGCTGGATGATCGGCATCAACGCCATCATCCACGTCCTGATCTCCCACTTCGCGGTCGGCGGCGGCATCTTCCTGGTGTTCGCCGAGGCCAAGGCCCTGCGCGAAGGGCGCCGCGACTGGTTCCCCCGCCTCAAGGCGCTTTCGAAGTTCTTCCTGGTGCTCACCGGCGTCTTCGGTGCCATGGGCGGCGTGGGCATCTGGTTCTCCATCGGCCTGGCCAATCCCGAAGGCACCTCGGTCCTCATCCACAACTTCGTGTTCGGATGGGCCATCGAATGGGTCTTCTTCCTGGTGGAATTGTCGCTGGCCGCAGCCTACTACTACACCTGGAATCGCGTGAGCGACAAGGACCACCTGCGGCTGGGTTACGCCTACGCCATCGCATCCATCGGCACCCTGGTCATCATCAACGGCATCCTGACCTTCAAGCTCACTCCGGGGGAATGGCTGGCCCACGCCGGTTCGGGGCAGGAGCCGATGTACTTCTTCCAGGCCTTCTTCAATCCCGGCTACTGGCCGGCCCTGGGTGTGCGCGTGCTGGGCTGCCTGGCGCTGGCGGGCGTCTGGTCGCTTCTGGTGTTCAGCCGCATCGACGGCGAGACCGAAGGCGCCGTCAAGACCTCGATGGTGCGCTGGGCCACCAAGTGGTTCCTGCCGGGCTTCTTCCTGATGCCGGTCTTCGCGTTCTGGTTCTACTCCACCATCCCGTTGGACCACCGGGCACTGCTGGAATTGGGCATCGCCTCGATCGGCCAGGGCCTCTTCACCCACGTCACCCGCATGGCGCTCATCTTCATCCTCTCGATGGCCACCATCAGCGCCGTGGTGTACCTGATCGCCTGGTACGCGCCGCGCAACTTCGGCTTCGGCAACGCGCTGCTGGTGATGTTCCTGGCCGCCATGGCGGTGGGTTCGGGCGAGAGCCTGCGCGAGTACCTGCGAAAGCCCTTCATCGTGAACGGCTACATCTACTCCAACGGCACGCGCGTCAAGGAAGTGGCCAAGCGCAACGAAGAGGGTTACCTCAAGAACTCCATGTGGGTGGTCAAGGGATTCGGCAACGACGCCAACGCCCTCTCGAAGTACGAGGTGGGCAAGCGCATGTTCCAGGGCCAGTGCATGACCTGCCACACCGTGGACGGCTACCGCTCCATGCGTAAGCTGCTCAAGGGCCGCGACAACAAGTCCATCGCAAGCGTGCTGGAGGTGCTCCACGAGTACAAGCCCGACTCGCCCTACCGCAAGTACATGCCGCCCCTGGTGGGCCGCCCCGAGGAGATCGACGCGCTGCGTTTCTACCTCAACCACATGGTCAACGGCGACCCGGTGGCCGCCAAGGCCCCCTGATCCCAGATTTGTAGGAAATTGTCAAAAGGCTCGTCCGCCAGGGCGGGCCTTTTTGTTTGGGCGCCCAAGCGGGGTAGCCTGCCGGGCCTCCTCGGCTTGCCTGCGGGGTCCCGTCCCTGCGGGCGGCATCCCTGGCGCAGTCATGCACGGCGTCGGTGTGCTCACTGGCCCCAACGGCCAAGCCAGCAAAGTGCACAGCTTGGGCGGAAACTGACGGCGGTTGGGCGGCGTTCTCCCCCCGACCGTCACCCGAATGGGCCAAGACCCCGCAGCCTCATGTGCACAGTGCTGTAGAGGCGAGGGGGCTTGGTGAGCCGAAAGGCGAATAGGGCGGGAAGAGGGGCCTTGCCTCGAATCCGTGGAAAAGACTGGCTTCCGGTTGCCTGGTCGTGCGAAAATGAAGGCGACCGATCACGCGCACAGGAGGCCAGAGCATGGTGGAACGCAAGCCGTTGGTGTTGGTGGTGGACGACGATCCGCTGCAGTTGCAGGTCCTGGAGCAGGCGTTCGCGCACCTGAATGTCCCCTGGGAAACCCGATTTTTCAGCGACCCAACCTCGGTGCTGCTGGAGCTGCGCAAGAATCCGGGAGCTGTGCTGGTGACCGACTGGATGATGCCGGAGATGAGCGGTCTGGAGCTGTGCCACCACGTGCGCAGCGACGCTTGGCACGGCAAGGGCTTCCACTACTGCATCCTGCTCACCTCCCGCAAGACCGGGCAGGATGCCGTACAGGGACTGGACGAGGCGCATGAGTTCCTGGTCAAGCCGGTGGACCCGAAGCGGCTGGCATCCCACATTGAAGTCGGCTTGCGCATGTCCAGCGAGAAGATCGATTCCTCGTCGGGGTATTCCGATGGCGCCCTGCCCACGCTTCCGACGGAAGGCAGCGGCCGCCGCGCCGCCCTGCGCAAGATCGACCTATTCCTGGACCAAGTGGGCGTCGGCAACGAGCTGTCGGTGTTTTTGTGCGAACCGATGGGCCTCTTTGCCATCCATGACTACTTCGGTCGCGATGTGCACGACCAGATCCTGACCGATTGGGTCTGGCGCATCCAGAAGGCCTTGGGCTCCGCCGGGGTGCTTTTGCAGTGGGACAAGAGCCGTTACCTGGGCATCTGCGAGAAGGTCTCCAAGGAGGAGATGGAGGAACTTTCCTTCCAGATCCGCGAGGCCGTGGGGAGCCTGCCCTTCCGCACCAGTGCCGGATTCTTCTCCGGAGGGCTCTGCCTGGGATCGGCCACTTCCGACAGCGCCGAGCTGGATTCCTGGCTCCTGTTACATCAGGCCGAGGACGCGCTCAAACAGGCGCTGGAGCAGGGGCCCGGGGCCTTGGTGGCGGCCCCCATGGTCGGCGCGCCGTCCCTGGCCTGAAACGAAGAAGGGGAGCCTTGGGCTCCCCTTGCATGTCCTTCGTCGGGTGCTTCCGGATCAGCGACGGTTCTCTTCCAGCGCCTTGATGCGGTCGTCGAGGTCGGGGTGGGTGGAGAACATCTGCATCCACCCCTTGCCGCCGGCGATCTTCATGGAGGCGAAGGCCTTGTCGCGGGTGTCCACGGCCTCGTGGTAGGTCTGGAGCTTGCGCAGGGCGGCGATCATCTTGTCGCGGCCCGAGAGGTCGGCGCTGCCTGCGTCGGCGCGGTATTCGCGCTGGCGGGAGAACCAGGTGGTGATCAGCGACCCCAGGATGCCGAAGACGATCTGCAGGACGATGATGACGAAGAACTCGGCGATGCCGGCGAAGGCGCTCTCGCGGCCTTCCTCGTCGCGCATGCCCTGGCGGATGGCAAAGGCGATGACGCGGGCGAAGAACATCACGAAGGCGTTCACGACGCCCTGGAGCAGGGCCATGGTCACCATGTCGCCGTTGGCGATGTGGGAGATCTCGTGGGCCAGCACGCCCTCCAGCTCGCGGCGGTCCATGGTGCGCAGGATGCCGGTGGACACGGCCACCAACGAACGGCTCTTGGAGGGGCCGGTGGCGAAGGCGTTGACCTCGTCGCTTTCGTAGTAGCCGATCTCGGGCTGAGGGAGGCCTGCCTGACGGGCCAGGCGGGTGACCGTCTCGTGGACCCAGTCCAACTCTTGGATGCCCGCAGCTCCGTCCAGGAGCTGTACGCCCATGCTCCACTTGGCCATCCAGCGAGACAGCTGCAGCGAGATGAAGGCGCCGCCCATACCCCAGACCAGGCACATGGCCATCAAGGCGCCTAGGCCGGTGACGTGCAAGATGGGCAGGAAGTTGGAGAGGATGCTCCAGACGATGGATAGAGTGACCATCACGGCGATGTTGGTGATCACGAACAATAGGATACGCTTCATGGCAAGCTCCTCCAGACAAGTGTGACTCCACAATACAAGTTTGATGTCTGTTTTGCCAAGGTTGGACTGTCACACTTGTGCAATGGTATTGCATAATGTGGGTAATGAACATCGTGAGGGTACCAGAGGAATGGCTGCGGTCGGAGACCGTCCTGCCCAGGAACGTCTATTCGCGAGGCGGCGAGAAGGTGGCTCGCGCCGGGACAAGGGTATCGGAAGAGCTGGCGAGCCGTTTGCGGGAGGACGGCTGGCTGCACCAGGAGATGCTGCCGGAGTCGCTCCTGCACCTGGAGTGCTCCTGGAACCGCAAGGATCGCCTGCCTGGGGTGCGTCTCAACGTCCGGTCCCGCTTCTTTGCCGCTGCCGAACGGATGCTGGTGGCCCTGGACGGGTGCTATGCGACCCTGCTCTCGCGCGGCAACGTCTCGGTGCAACCGGTGCTGATGGAGATCGCCGCTGGCATCCAGTTGGCCCTGAGCCAGGACGATGAGGGCTTCCTGGCCTCGCTCGAACTGTTCGATGGCGCCCAGTATGCCCTTCTCCATGCCCTCCATTCTGCGGCCCTGTGCGACCTGGTGGGGATGGTCTCGGGCGAGGCGGAGTCCGACCGCAAGCGCCTGGTGGCGGCCGCCCTCACGCGGGACTTGGGATTTGTCGCCCTGCAGGAAATCCTGGACCGCAACAAGGGCGGGCTCGATTCCCACCAGCGCCGCCAAATGGAGTGGCATCCGCGCCTGAGTCGCCGCCTGCTGGAGGAGGCAGGTGTCTCGGACCCTCAGTGGCTTCTAGCGGTGGAGCAGCACCACGAACGCCTGGACGGCAGCGGCTATCCCGAAGGGACGGTGGGCGAAGGGATCCATCCGTGGGCCCGCATGCTGGGGATCGCCGACATCTATTCGGCCATGACCAAACCTCGTGGGTATCGCGACGCCATCCAAGGAACCGGGGCGCTCCAGGAGCTGTTTTCCAAACGGGGTGGGGAAGTGGATGCCACCATCACGGCCCGTTTCGTGGGAGCCCTAGGGATCTTCCCGCCGGGGAGCTTGGTCAAGCTTGCTTCCGGGGAGACGGCCATGGTGATCCGCCAGACCGGTAATCCCAGATATCCCTTCATCAAAGCCATCGCTACGCCCGATGGCCACATCATTCCGCTGTGCCCGACGCGCGACCCGGCCGATCCCCACTTCGCCATCGAGGCGATCTTGCCACGCCAGGCTGGGCTGCTCGCGCGGATCAATCACCGCCAGCTGTGGGGCGATCCCGACAAGATCCACCTCAAGTCCTCAGTCGTCGCTTCCTGACCAGTTGCCGCGCCGCGCCTGCTTCTTGGCCGAGTGCTGGGTCTTGGCCACCCGATTGCGCCGCTTGGCTCCCTTGCCGGGCTTGGTGGCCTTGCGGGGCTTGGGGCGGTGGTTCAGAAGCTCGACCTTCTCGCGCAGCTTGCGCAGGCAGTGGAGCTTGTTGATCAGTTGCGACCGGTCCTCCTGGGACTGCACCACCACGCCCGAGCGCTCGTGCCGCAGGCGCACCGCGCTTTCGGTCTTGTTGACGTTCTGCCCACCGGGCCCGCTGGAGCGGAACGTCTCGATGTCGCACTCGTCCAGCAGGTCCTCGTCGGACTCGGGCAGGACGATGCGTGGTCGTTCGGTCTCGGCTTCCATTCTGTGAAACTAACTTGCCGCCACCAAGATGAGCAAGAATCCCATCAGCCTCAGCGGCTACGAGGCGCTGCGCGCCGAACACGACCAACTCATCGACGTCGAGCGCCCCCGCGTGTGCGAGGAGGTGGCTTGGGCTGCCGCCCAGGGCGACCGCTCCGAGAACGCCGAGTATATCTACGGTAAGAAGCGCCTGCGCGAGATCGACAAGCGCATTGGCTTCCTGCGCCGCCGCCTGGACTCGGTGGCGGTGGTAGAACGCCTGCCCGAGGACACCAGCGTGGTGCGCTTCGGGGCGATCGTGGAATTGACAAATCTTGTCGGCAAGACGATGACGGCGACGCTGGTGGGCAAGGATGAGATTGATCCCATGAACGGGCGCTTCTCGCTGGATTCCCCGATCGGGCAGGCCCTGCTGGGAAAGTGCCTGGGCGAGACCGCCGTGGTCAAGACCCCGCGCGGCGAGGTGCAATGGGAGATCGCCGCGATCCGCTACTAGCGCCCGGCGGTGGGCGCAAGGGGATGCGAGGTTGGATATTGGGGGCATGAACGCCGTCAAGGAAATCGCCACCGAAGAAGACATGCGCGCGCTGCTGGAGGAGTCCGCCAAGGCTCCCGTGGTGCTCTTCAAGTATTCGCCCACCTGCGGCATCAGCCTTGCCGTGCAGGAGCGGTGGGAGGCCTGGATTGGGAACGCTCCCGAAGGCCTCGTGCTGGCGCAGTGCGATGTGATCGGGGCGCGTTCCGCCGCCCGGGGCGTGTGCGAATGGACCAAGGTGCTGCACCAGAGCCCGCAGGTGATGGTCTTCAAGGACGGCGCCTGCACGGGCCACACCAGCCACTACGCCATCACGGCCGACTGGCTGGGGAAGCTGACGGCAGGGTAACGCGCCAGGGATGCCGGCCGGAAGGCCCAAGACCCTTCGGACACGGAGCTCTCCCTCCCAAGTTGGGAGGAATGGGAATCCGAAGGGCTTGGCAGGCAGCCCGGTGCCGCGAAGCGGCAGGCGCCCTGTCCAGAACCTTGCGAATTGGTATATTGAGCCGCATGACTGGAACGCTCCACACCGGACGAATTACCGGCTCCACACGGGAGACCGGGCTCTAGTCGTTTCCGCCATCGAGATTGGCGGAGGAACACGGACCCGCTCCCGCATCTGGGGGTGGGTTTTTCTTTGCGCAGCAAAGCTCCAGGTGCGGATGTCGGTCGAAACTATGACGAGGAACTCATGAAGGTCGAACTCTTCGACACCACATTGCGCGACGGCAACCAGGCCCGCGGACTCTCCTTCTCGCTCGAGGACAAGCTCTCCGTGGCCAAGCTCCTGGACGGTTTCGGCATCGACATCATCGAGGCCGGCTGGCCCAATCCCACCAACCAGACCGACGTCCTGTTCTTCGAGCGCGCCCGGAGGCTTGAGTGGAAGCATGCCCGGCTGTGCGCCTTCGGCAGCACCCGCCGCCCCGGCAAGCCCGCCCGGGAAGACAAGATGCTGGGGTACCTGGTGGACAGCCAGGCCCCCGTGATCGCGCTCTTCGGCAAGACCTGGGACCTGCACGTGACCGAAGTGCTGCGCACCACCCTGGACGAGAACCTGGCGATGATCGCCGATTCCATCTCGTTCCTGAAGTCCCAGGGGCGCGAGGTCGTGTTCGATGCCGAGCACTTCTTCGACGGCTTCCAGGCCAATCCCGAGTACGCCCTCAAGGCCCTGCGCGCCGCCCATGAGGCCGGTGCCGACCGCCTGACCCTGTGCGACACCAACGGTGGCATGGCCCTCTCCTGGGAAGTGGAAGAGATCGTACGTACGGTGCTTGCCGAGATCCCCGGCTGCCGCGTGGGAGTCCACCCCCACAACGACTCGGGCACCGCGGTGGCCAACGCTCTGGCCGCTGTGCGGGCCGGCGCTACCCAGGTACAGGGAACCATCAACGGCATCGGCGAGCGCTGCGGCAACGTGAACCTCATCACCGTGGCCGCCAACCTCAAGCTCAAGCTGGGCCTGGATGTGGTCACCGACGAGCAGCTCAAGGGGCTGCGCCGCCTTTCCTTGTCGGTGAGCGAGATCGCCAACCTCTCCCCCGACATCCGCGCTCCGTTCGTGGGCGATGCGGCCTTTGCCCACAAGGGCGGCGCACACATCGACGGCGTCCTCAAGGTGGCCAGGAGCTTTGAGCACATCGACCCGGCGCTGGTGGGGAACGAGCGCGAGCTGATCGTCTCCGATCAGTCGGGCGGGAGCCTGGTGGCCGCGCGCCTCTCGGAGATCGTCCCGGATCTGGACAAGAAGGACCCGAGGGTGGCCGAGATCCTCAAGGAGGTCAAGGATCTGGAAAATGACGGCTGGCACTTCGAGGTGGCCGAGGCCTCCTTCCAGCTGCTGGCCGCCCGCAAGCTGGGCATTTTCCGGGAGCCGTTCACGGTGGGGCACTACCGCGTGATCGAGCAGATGGGCTCGACCCTTTCCGAGGCCACGCTCCAGCTGGACGTGCGCGGCGAGGCCGAGCACACGGCGGCTCTGGGCGACGGCCCGGTGGGGGCTCTGGATGCGGCGCTGCGCAAGGCCGTGACGCGTTTCTATCCGGAGCTCGAGAAGGTCCGCCTTTCGGATTACAAGGTGCGCGTGCTCGATAGCCGCGGCGGCACCGGAGCCAAGGTGCGCGTGTGGGTGGAAAGCACCGACGGCAACCGTTCGTGGGCCACCACCGGCGTTTCTAGCAACATCATCGACGCCTCGTGGCAGGCCCTGGTGGACAGCCTGTGCTGGCCCTTGCTGCGGGCAGGAAAGTAGGGACGATATGGACGCGAGACGATGGACCTTGGCGCTGATGGCTTCGACCTGCATCGGGCATGCTGCCGCTGCGGCCAAGACCGTGCCCCAGTCGGTGCAGGACGGTCATTGGACCTTCGGTGGCCGGGCCGGTGCCACGCAGGTCAACGGGGTGCTCCGCACCGAACTTGCCCTGAGCGCGGAGTACGACATCTCCAACGCCCTGACCTGGCGGACCGACCTGTCTTTTCTCTTCCTGGATGCCCAGGACCAGGGGATCTTCGACGTCACGGTGCCCACCAACCTGGTCCTGTGGCCGGCCGGTCGGCAAGCGCGACTGCGCCCGTACCTGGGGCCAGGCGCAAACTTCACCTACAGTCACCTCAAGACAGCCAGCGCCGGGGTGAATGCCTTGGCCGGATTGCAGTGGGTGAATGCGAACAAGTCGACCTTTGGAATCGAGGGGAAGTATCTGATCCCCGACATCGGAGCACCGACCCCGAAGGGTCAGTTCTCGTTGGCTCTGACAGGGACGATCCAGATCACGAAGTGACAGGTCGCTTCAAGGAATCACGATGGCCTGGGATCCTTTGGTGGTGCGTGCAATCAAGAGGCCACTGGGCAGGCCCGACCACTGGTGTGCGCCGCTCTGGCCGCTGGAGGCCAGGATCCGGCCGGAGGGCGACAAGAGGCTGACGCCACCTTCCGGTGCGGTCAGATGGAGGGTGCGGCCCTGGATCCAGGCGTTGGCGACCGTCTGCGACCTGGTGTCGATGCCCGTGGTGGGACGCTTGTTGCCCAGAGGATCCGTCGGCAAGGTTGGCAGTACACCCGCCGTGGCATTGGTGGACAGGAGCAACACGAGGTATCCGTTGCTCACGACGGCGTTGGAGGCGGCGAAGGTGGCTAGGTTGCCGTCGAAGGTCCAGTTGCCGCGGTCCCAGCGTTTGGTGTCGAACTTGTCGAAATCGTCGGCCCACACCGGGGTGAAGTTGCTGCCGTCGGTGCCGGCGCCGGGAGTGTAGCTGGAATAGGCCATCCAGTTGACGACTTGCACCACGGGAAGCTTGGCTGCATCGAGCTTTCCGACCCAGGAAGCGGAATTTGAGGCCCACAGGTTCATGCGGTAGGTCTGGAAATGGTCTCGCAGATCCACCACTTGGGAGTTCGAGGCATCGTCCTTGCGCATGGTCTTGCCGTCGAGTCTCCAGACGACGGAATCGGGGGTCCAATCTAACGTGTACGTGTGGAAGCTCTGGGCCAGCGACAGCGCCTGGTCGTGGAAGACCTCCGAGGTGTTCTTCGATCCGGCATCGCCGGTGATGAGGTTCGACTGGAAGCCTAGTGCGTTCTTGCCCAGGATCTCGATGTCGATCTCGCGCCAGGGCTCCGGGTCGCCGAGGTAGGAGTTGTTGTAGTAGGTGAAGAAGCTGGACACGGAGCCTGGCGTGGCAGCCACCTGCATGCGGATCTCCCAGCGTCCGTACTTGACGGTGTCCTTCGAGAACAGCTCGGCGCCGGTCAAGCTGGTGGCAGCCATGGAGGCCGAGGCTCCGGCTAAGAGGGATAGAAGTGCTGCTTTCATACATGGCCTTTCGGTGACGGTGAGTCTGGCCTAGATGATCGGGAAAAATCGAACGCAAGGCGACTTGATTTGATTGGAAATGCAGTAAGTTGTTTTCATGGAAACGATGGCCGCAAGGCAGGTGTTGGAACACATGCGGGTGCTCCTGGCGGCCGGCACGATGCCACGGCTGCCTTCGGCCCGGGATCTGTGCCGGGAACTGGGCGTTTCCAGCCGGGCCTACAGCGAGGCGACGGGTGTGCTTCGCCAAGAAGGCTTGGTGCGTGTCAAACGCGGGGACGGAGTGCGACCGGTCGTTGCCCGGCCTGAGACCCGGCCGCCTCGATTGCGGTGGGATGACCTTGCCCAGAGGATCCAAGCAGGCATCCGAGAAGGCTTGTACCCGACCAAGGTTGGATTGCCGCTCCCAAAGGAGCTGGCGGCCCAATGGAATGTCCATCCCGACACGGTCAGGAAGGCGCTGCGGGAACTGGAGTCGCAAGGCCAACTGCTGCGCCAGGGCAGGAGCTGGATGCCGATGCCGCCCGTTCCGACGAGGCAGGCCCTGCAGCGAATGACTTTGCTGTGCATCGGGCAGCAGGCGGCGCAGGGTGGGTTGAGGATGGACAGTGACCGCGAGGCGGATGCCTGGCGCGAGGTGCAGGCCGAGGCCTCGCGGCAAGGATTGGCGATCCGTCCGGTTCCCTGGACGGGACAGTTGCCGTCGCTGGGTCAGGATGTGGTGGGAGCGGTCGTCTCCACCTGGCATGTCCGGGACCCGCACGAGCTGCTGGAGACCTTGGCGCGACGGAAGGTGCGCAGCTGCATCTGGACCGAGAATGCGGTGGACCTTCCCGGTGGGCGCTGGAAAGCTCATCGGGCCTTTCGATTCCACGACATCGGCTACGCTCGCGAGGCTGGAATGGCCATGGGGAAGCACTTGCGGGAGCTGGGGCACCGTCGGATCGCCTGGATCAGCCCGTTTCACGGCAGTCGTTGGTCCCAGAATCGCATGGAAGGGGTGATCCAGGGATTCGAAGACGATGTGGAGATATTCGTGCTTGAGGGTCCGCTGTCGGAATGGGATTTCCTGGGGCCGGTGTGGGACGATCCGCGTTCCTGGCAGAATTCGTTGGAAGGGTTCGATCTCGAATGGTCGCTGGCGCCTGATCATCCGATGAGCGGGGTTTTTGAAGCCACGGCCTGGGCACATCTAATGAAGGCGTTCGAGCCGCAACTCCGCGCGGCCTTGGCTTCCGGTGCAAGGGCCTGGGTGGCCTGTTCGGATCTGGTCGCGGCCTTGTGCACGAGGTGGCTGGCAAGGCAAGGGGACGACTTGCGGCAACGAATCTCCGTTTGCGGCTTTGACGACACCCGCCAGGCCATGCGTGACGACCTGACCTCCTACCGCTTCGATGCGACTGCCATGGCCCGCTCCATGATCCGCTTCTTGCTGGGACGGGAGCCTGGGGGTGGCCGCGTGATCCGGCATCCGGGACAGCTCGTCGTCCGCAGTAGCACGCGCTTTGCCTGAAAATGATCTCAGTCGAGCAGACGCCAGGCGCGCCGGGCGCCGGGTGGCGCCTTGGGCAGTTCCTCGACGCTTTGGGGCGTCTCCAGGGCTTCCAGGAAGGCATCGGTCAGCAGGATCTCCCCGGCCTTGGCCGTATCCTCTCCCAGCTTCGAGGCTGCATTGACCTCCGCTCCGAAGACGTCAGCGTCGCCGATGCGCAGCACCTCTCCGTAGCCCAGGCCCAGGCACAGTAGCACGGCGTCTTCCTTGGGGATGTCGCGGTTGTACTCCTGCAGCACGGCCATCATCTCGCGCGAGGCGGCTAGGGCGTTGGTCGCCTTGCGGAACAGCACCAGGAAGGAATCGCCCTCGGATTTTAGGACGATGCCGTCGTGGGACTCGATCACCGGGACCAGCAGGCGTTGGGATTCCTGGATGGTCTGCAGGAAGTGGATGATACCGAACTCGGCCACGTTGCGGGAAAAGCCCGAAAGGTCGGTGAACATCACCGCCCAGGTCTCACCGAACAGGTCCCAGATGTGCCGGTCGACGCTTGCCTTGTCGGCGCCGGGGGCCATGCGGGCCTGGATCAATCGTTCCAGCCGGTGGGCGGAGGCTCCAGCTCCGCAGCGGTTCTGCCAATCCATGTCGTAGTTCTCCGCAGGCTCAGTTCGGGGACAGGCGGACTGCGGTTCCCGATGCCGTGATGATCAGGAAGCCGTCGAGGCCGGTGCGCTGGCTGGAGGCTCGCAGGATGGCATTGGCGCCCAGCTTCAGGGCTTCGTTGCGCAGCTCCAGATGGACCAACTGGTGCAGCTGCTTGAGCCGAGACTGGGCTCCCTTGAAACGGCCGAACTTGCCTTGGGGGGCGTCGTTTTCGGTGAGCGTCGAGGTGGCCACCACCACTTGGGCTTCGATGGCTCCCAGATATTGCTCTACCATGCGGCCCTGGAAATGGTCTGTGCCGGTGAGCTCGATGGCGTTGAGCTGGGCCAAGGGGCCGCTTCCCTGGCTTGGAGTGCGTTGGATGCCGGATGAGCCGAAGCCGTTTCCGTCGCTCAAGGGCAGGGAGGAGATCGAATCTGCGGTCTCGAACTGGGACTGCAGTCCGGGAAGCACCGGCGGCAGGAGGCCGCCCTGGAGGTTCTGGACGAAGGCCGTCTGGCCGGATGGTGGGAAGTGAGAGATGTTGCTGTCGGGCTTAGGGACGGCCGCCGTCCCCGTCGGGGGAGGCTGGAGTGTGGGTGGGATCGGGGAGTGGTCGTCCAGGAACGGAGACATGCCTCCGACCATTCCCAGTTCCGGGAATTCCTTACTGAAGGCATCAAGCAGCGAATCTTCTGGACCGTTCATGGGAGTTCCTTTTCCGGCGATTGTCTCATACGAATTCGCGATGGAGCAAGTGCCCGTGTTCCAGGGTGATGCGTCGCATGGGCCAGCGGCGCAGGAGCTCCTGGTCGTGGGTGGCCATGATCACGGTGGTTCCGCTGTCGTGGAGGCTGCGGAACAGGTCCAGCACGCCGGCGGCATTCTCGGGGTCGAGGTTGCCGGTGGGCTCGTCGGCCAGGACAACATAGGGTTCGGGTGCCACGGCCCGCGCGATGGAAACGCGCTGCTGCTCGCCGCCCGAGAGCTCGCGCGGGTGGTTGCGCCGCTTGTGCGCCATGCCCACGCGTTCCAAGATGTCGTCCACCCGGGTCTTGAGGTGCCGTCCCCCGAAGCCGGAGACGCGCAGCGGAAAGGCCACGTTCTCCCACACGTCGCGGTCGTTGAGCAGCCGGAAGTCCTGGAACACCGTGCCCACGTGGCGGCGTAGGTCCTGGATCTGGTTGCGCCCCACCTTGGTGGAATCGAAGACCCGTCCGTTGGAAAAGGAAAGCAGGACGCGTCCGCCTCGCTGCTCGTCGGGGAACTCCTCCATGTAGACGTGCTTGAGCACCGTCGACTTGCCCGCGCCGCTCTGGCCGGTCAGGAAGACGAACTCGCCCTGGTCCACTCGGAACGTGATGTCCTCGATGCCGCGGAAGCCGCCCTCGTAGGTGTGGGTCACATGAAGAAACTGGATCACCTATCCAAGGTACTCATTGCGCGCATTTTCGGCTGTCTAAGGAAGATCGGATCGGTTGCTGTGAGGCACATTTGCAAGCCTTGGCTGTGAACGCGGGGTGGCCGTGGCTACCTTGCATCTCGCAATGCGTCCAGAGCCAAACAAGATCCGTAACTTCTGCATCATCGCTCACATCGATCACGGCAAGTCCACGCTGGCCGACCGTCTGCTCGAAAGCACGCGCACGGTGGCCAAGCGCGAGATGCAGGAACAGCTGCTGGACTCAATGGACCTGGAGCGCGAGCGCGGCATCACCATCAAGTCCAAGGCCATCCGCCTGGTGCACGAGCACAAGGGCGAGACGTACTACCTGAACTTGATCGACACGCCGGGACACGTGGATTTCACCTACGAAGTCTCCCGCAGCTTGCGCGCTTGCGAGGGGGCGATCCTTGTGGTGGACGCCACCCAGGGCATCCAGGCCCAGACCATCTCGAACCTGTACCTGGCCATGGGCGCCGAGCTCGAGATCCTGCCGATCCTGAATAAGATCGACCTCCCATCGGCCCAGCCGGACGTGTTCGCTAAGCAAGTGGGCGAGCTGATCGGCATCGATCCCGACATCATCCCCCGCGTGTCGGCCAAGGCCGGCATCGGCATCGACTTTTTGCTTGAGAAGATCGTCGACTTTTTCCCGGCCCCCAAGGCCGAGCGCGAGAAGCCCCTGCGCGCCTTCGTGTTCGACTCGGTCTACGACAGCTACCGCGGCGGCATCGCCTACGTGCGCATCGTGGAAGGCAAGCTCAAGAAGGGTGACCGCCTGCGCTACATGCGCACCGGCGGTGAGTACGAAGCCGTCGAGATCGGCATCCTGACCCGCACCCGGATTCCCTGCCAGGAGTTGCACGCGGGTGAAGTCGGCTACATGGTCGGCAACGTGCGCACCCTCACCGACATCAAGACCGGCGACACCCTCACCAACATCGCAAACCCCGCGTCGGAGCCCCTCGAAGGCTACCGCGAGGTCAAGCCGATGGTGTTCGCAGGGCTCTATCCGATCAATCCCGACGATTACTCTGACCTGCGCGAGTCGCTCGAGAAGCTTCAGCTCAACGACAGCGCCATCTCCTTCGTGCCCGAGTCCTCGGGCGCGTTGGGCTTTGGTTTCCGTTGCGGCTTCCTGGGCCTTTTGCACATGGAAGTGGTGCAGGAGCGTCTGGATCGCGAGTTCAACATGGACATCATCACGACCGCACCCGGCGTGGAGTACCATGTGACCTGCACGGATGATACGGTGGTGCTCGTGGACAACCCGTCCCAGCTGCCTCCCCCGAACTCGGTGGCCTCGATCGCCGAGCCCTGGATCAAGGCCCAGATCTTCACGCCAGCCGAATACATTGGCAACATCCACAAGCTCTGCAATGAGAAGCGCGGCGTCTACCTGAACGCCAACTTCATCTCCGAGGACCAGGTCACGCTGGACTTCGAGCTGCCCATGGGCGAAGTCATGTTCGACTTCTTCGACCGGCTCAAGAGCGCGACCAAGGGCTACGCAAGCCTTGACTACGAGCCCATCGGCTACCGCGAAGGCTCACTCCACCGCTTGGACATCCTCCTCAACGGCGATCCCGTGGACGCCTTCTCGGTGATCATCCATCGCGACAAGGCTCACGGCCACGGGCTACACCTGTGCGAGAAGCTCAAGGAGCTGATTCCCCGCCAGCAGTACGACATTGCGGTGCAGGCGGCCCTGGCCAACAAGATCATCGCCCGCTCGACCATCAAGGCCCTGCGCAAGGACGTGACGGCCAAGTGCTACGGCGGCGACATCTCCCGCAAGCGCAAGCTCCTAGACAAGCAGAAGGAAGGCAAGAAGCGCATGAAGCAGGTGGGCTCGGTGGAAGTGCCTCAGGAAGCCTTCTTGGCGGTCCTGGACATGGGCGGCAACGACTAGGGGAAGGCCTTCCCCTGGGCTACAGCCTCCTCGCTGGGCCATTTCAGAAGGGACGCAAGGTTTGCGTCCCTTCTTGCGTTGTGGCTGCGGGGTCTTCCGCCACACCCCTTCTCCGGGGCATCGCCCCGGACCTCCTCAAGTCGTCGTCGGAAAACAAAAAGACCGGATCCACTGGATCCGGTCTTCGAGTGCGCGGTACAAGATTTGAACTTGTGACCCCTACCATGTCAAGGTAGTGCTCTAACCAACTGAGCTAACCGCGCTTTGAGGTGAACAAATATAGGGCAAGCACATAGGTTTGTCAAAGGGGGCATTTGCGCGGTGCAAGAATTTTCGGCGGCGTGCCAATCACGGTTCGGTGCGCGGCATGGGTTGATTCCGACTCTTGGGAATGGCCAAAAGGAGCCATAAATGGGATGAAATCTCGTTGCACAACGCTTTTCCGTACGATATTCTCAAGACATGATTGCACGGACGCGAAACAGTCCGCATTTTTCCCCAACTTGGAACGGTTCACCGAAAATTGGGGTGGGATGCGAAAAGGGCTCTTACTGGTGCTTTCTGCTGGGTTATTCATGACCTCGGCGGCAGCCAAAACGAAGCGCAAGTCTGCGCCTCGCGCGTCGTCGCGTCAGCACGCGACCAACAAGTCTGTTCCCGCCAAGGATGCTGCGGCCAAGAAGACGGATAAATCCGACAAGGCTGAGGTGCCATCCAGGGCCGTCAAGTCCAAGGCAGGGCTTTGCAAAGGCGATTCCACCGTCGAGTGCTGGAACGCCCTAGCGGTCAATTACGCAAAGCAAGGACGCCTCGAGGATGCGCGCCAGGCTATGGAGGCGGCCTTCCGCACCGATCCGCGCCTGAACGCCCTCAGGAGCAATCTGGAAGCCGTCTACGCAAGCCTGGCGGGCAATGCCTACGATTCGGCCCTGGGGCTCAAGTCGGGCCGCAAGGCTGTCGACTTGGCGCTGCTGCCAGCTGGAACCGAGCCGCGTCGTCGCGTGGCTCGGGAAACCCCTGCGGTGGTTGCGGCTGCGGTGCCTTTGCTCAAGCCCAAGGAGGAACCCAAGGCGGCGCTGCTCCCGGCCGTTCCTGACACCTTTGTAAAGGTCGCTGCCGTCGAGCCGGTGGCCAAGGTCAAGCCTGCTGCGCCCCGTGACTCGGTGGTCAAGCCACTCGTCAAGCGCGACACGGTGCGGGTGGCCCCGGCGAAGGTCGCCAAGGTCGTTGCCATCCGCGACACGACCAAGGCTGCGATCAAGGCGGACACCGTGAAGGTTGCGTTGGCCAAGGCTGCCAGACAGGCCCGCAGGGACAGTGTCGCGGCGAGCAAGGCCAAAGGGAAGGTCAAGCCGGAAGACCCCAAGGAGATCCGCAGGCAGATCGGAGAAATGTTGGACCGCTGGGCTGTCGCCTGGTCTGGAAAGAACGTGGAAGGGTACCTGGAACTCTACTCCCCGGCCTTCCTGCCTTCCAATGGCATGGATCGCCAGAAGTGGGAAGCCTTCCGTCGGGAGCGCCTGCTGGCACCGGCAAGCATCGAGGTGAAGATGGAATCCCTCAAGGTGGAGCCCGAGGAAGAGGGGCGGCAGGCTGTTAGCTTCCTGCAGACCTACAAGACCGAAGCCGTCAAGCTGCGGTCCCGCAAACGCCTCGTGCTCGAACGCATCGGCGGCAACTGGATGATTGTCGCGGAAGGAGAGGCGAAATGAAGCGTCATCTGGCACTTCTTGCCCTGGTGCCGGCTCTCCTGGGCGCCGACAGCGCCTTGGACATCCCGCAGGACGTCTCGCCCGAAGCGGGGCTGGTGCGCGGCATCTCGGAGCTGCGCGAGGCCCGTCCGGAATCGGCCCTGGGCCACATCGACACCGTCCTCAAGGACAAGCCGACCTTCCATCTGGCGCGTCTGGTGCGCGGCGACCTTCTGATGGTCCGCGGTGGGCTGCTGCAGAAGTTCGGGCGCTCCTTACCTGCGGCGCAGGTGGATCCGCTCCGACAGGAGGCCAAGGCGCGGGTGGCGCGGTATGTCGATTCTGCCTGGAAGAAGGGCGTGCCGGGCTACTTCCTGGAGCTTCCTGGCGAGATCACCTCTGCAGTGCTGGTGGACATCCAGCGTTCGCGCTTGTTCTTCTACCGGCGCGAGGGCAACGGCTGGAAGCTCGACGGGGACTGGTACACCACATCTGGCCGCCTGACCGGCGAGAAGACCTTCGAAGGCGACGAGCGCACGCCGATTGGAGCCTACCAGATTCAGATTCCCATCCCCAAGGCCAAGCTCACCGACTTCTACGGATCTGGCGCCTTCCCCTTGGACTATCCCAACACCTGGGACAAGCTCAAGGGCCGCAAGGGGCACGGCATCTGGATCCACGGATCGCCCACCAACACCTACAGCCGCCCGCCTCGCGCTTCCGGTGGATGCGTCGTGATGACCAACCCCGACTTCGAGGTGCTGGGAAAGCGATTGGTTCCCGGCAAGACCCCGGTGGTGGTGGCTGATGGCGCGCATTGGCTGGAGCCCGCCGCCTTCGAGACGTCCCGCAAGGAGTTCTTGGGTGCGCTGGAGGCGTGGCGCAAGGCTTGGGAAAGCCGCGACGCGGATCGCTACTTGGCCTGCTATGGCAGTGCCTTCCGTTCCGGCACGGGACAGAACCTGTCGGAGTGGGAACTGCAGAAACGCAAGGTCAATGCCGGCAAGAAGTGGGTCACGGTGAAGCTCTCATCGCTTTCCGCCGTGGTGGTGCCCGAGGCCCAGCAGCTGATCCAGGTGGACTTCCAGCAGGATTACAAGTCCAACAACCTGGAAAACAACATGCGCAAGCGGCAGTATTGGACGCGTGAGGACGGCGTGTGGCGCATCGTTTACGAGGGCGACGCGGAAAAGCGATAGGGTTTTGTCGGTTGTCTGTTTCGGATCGGTTGCGAGCGACTACATTTGGCGGCCTATGCTTGACAAGGTGATCATCGTCGGTAACGTCTCGGAAGACCCCTTCGCCATTGATGTCGGACACAGCTTCGGACAGCACTCGGACATCTCCGATCAGATTTCCCTGAAGAGCTTCGCCAACGGCGAGGTCTGTCCGCGCTTCATCTCTGACGAGTTCGACTTGGAGTCCATCGGAGAGAAATTGAGTGGACACACGGTCGTGATCGTGAGCACGACCTCCGATGGCCACTCCCGGCAGGCCCTGGCCATGCGCAACCTCCTGATCGCCCGAGCGGCCAAGGACAACGGTGCGGCCCAGGTGCTTTTGGTCGAGCCAGACCTATTTTACAGCGCCCAGGATCGCGGCCCGCGGCCCGAGCATGGCAAGACGGCGTTTCCCCGCGACAACAAGGACTTCAAGAAGTTCGACGGCCAGCCTTTCTCCTCCCGCTTGTATGCGGATCTCTTGAAGACCTCCGGCGTGGACGGCGTGGTCACGGTCCACAACCACTCGTCGTCCGTCCAGCACCTGTTCCGGGAAACCTTTGCCGGGCGCTTCCACAACATGCTGCCTTCCGAGATCTACGCGGACTATCTGCTGAACTCGGACATCGTGGAGACGACAGACAGTGGCTCCAACCTGGTCCTGTGCGCCCCGGACAAGGGGGCAGTCCCGTTCGTGGAGCAGATGCACCAGGCCTTGGGGCTGGCCAAGGCCGGCATGTGCCTGATGAGCAAGGAACGCACCGGCGAACGTCAGGTGGAGATCATGGTCTCCCCGCAGTCTCCGACCCCGTTGGAGGCCATCGAAGGCAAGGACGTGATCGTGTTCGACGACATGGTCCGTACCGGTTCGACCATCGTCAAGTGCTGCCAGAGCTTGCGCAAGGGCAAACCCCGCCGCATCCTGTTCTGCGTGAGCCACTTCTATTCCAGCGAAGAAGGCCGCGAGAACATGGCAAGCTCCGCCATCGACGAGATCTTGACATTAAACACCCTTCCGACCATTCTCAATCGCGACACCCAAGGGCGCCTGCGCAAGAAGATGGTGGTCCTGAAGCTTGAGAAGTGGATCGCCCGTTTCTTGCAAAAGCAGTTGGGCATGGAGATCCCGCAGGAGCGCCCACCGTACAGCGTGGACATGTCCTCGAAGAATCCCCGCTGGCGTCCGATCCCTCGCTAAGGCTAACAACGCATCAAAACAAAAAGGCACCTCGACGAGGTGCCTTTTCCGTATCGTCAACCCAACCTCAGTTGCTGTGGAACACCATGCTCTGCATGCTGAACTTGAGCAGACGGCAGCCCGAGATGTTGTTGAGCGCACGAATCTCCAGGGATGGTGCCAGGGTTGTCTTCAGGTTGATGCCTGCCGTGGTCATTTGCGTGCCATCTACGTTCGACATGTGAAGGCTGTCGGTTCCTGGGTTGAGCAGGAATTCCAGGTGCAGCTTCTTGCCTATGAACAGTGTGGCCAATTGGGCGTGGTCTCCGATGGCGCTGATGCCGCCGGTGGGTCCAAGGACAAAGCCGAGCGAGTCGCCGATCCGAAGCAGCGGTGTGGCAAGCGCAGGGAAGGAATCGATGTCCAGCAACATGGAGATGCGGAGGGCCTGGCTCGAGTCTGTCAGCCAATGCCCGTAACGATCCAGTGTGATGCTCTCCGCATCGTTTCTGTCGAGCTCTAGGTTACTGATCGTGTCTTTCAGGAGGCGGGTCGTGGCGAGGATGTCTCCGTTCGGACCACTCATGCTGGCTGTGGAACTCAGGGTATCGTACCGGATGGATTGATTGGTGGTCGTTCCAGAGATCCAGAGCGTCTGGTTGGACTGGGGCACTTTCCAGTAGGGTATTTGGCTGATCTGGATCGGGGTGTTCATGTTCACGCCGCAAAAAACCGCGCGGTAATTCATGTTCACCGGAACTAGCACATAGGGCTTCATGCGAATTGCCATGTTCGTGTCGACGCCAAGGAATTTCAGTGTGTCCGTGAGCATGCCGACGATCGAATTCTGGTTGGCGAAGATCACGTACTTGCCGACAGGTACCGAAGCGAAGCGGAATTGCCCCGAGCTGTCTGTCGTTTGGCTCTGGATGTACTGTCGAGAGTCTTCTACCCGATAGAGGTACACATCGGCCTTGGCTTGCTGCCCTGCCGACAGGACCACGCCGGCCACGCCAGCCGTGTTGCCTGTTCCGATGGCTCCGGAGAGCTGGGTGGACTCCTGACCGCAAGAGGCCAGTCCGATCGCTAAGCTGAACCAAAGGGCATGGTGCTTCATGAGGGGGCTCCTTCGTTCTGGTGCAACCCCGCAGCATTGGACTTGTGCAGGAGCGTGGAACGCTCCTGGTCGGATGCGTCCAAAGCGACAGTCCGATGGACTCGAGGGGAGGAGTTCATTCCATCGGAAAGAGTATCCAAAATGAAACGCTGCATGGGTGAACCTGTACTCATGTAGACAGTATACCTAGGGTGTCCACCGACTCCAACGCGGATGCGCGGATCCGATGAGATTTCGTGTGCTGGCAGAGGACAAAAAAAGCCCCGGAATCTTCCGGGGCTCTGGGTCACTCCTCGACGTCGGAACTTGGCGTCTTCAGTTCTGGCAGCTGGTTGAGCAGTTCCTGGATCCGCAGGGAATTGTCCAGGTTCTTGTCCATGGCGAAGCGTAGCTCGGGGACATGCCGCATGCGCAGGATGCCAGAAAGCTCGCGTCGCAGCCAACCTGCCGCCTGGTGCAGGCCGATCTCGCTGTCACGGGCTTCCTTCTCGTTGCCCATGACGGAATAACGTACGGTGGCCACGGACATGTCTCCCGAGACATCGACCCGGGAAACGGTCACGAAGCCGATGCGAGGATCCTTGGTCTGCAACTGCAGCAAGAGCGAGATCTCCTTGCGCATCTGCTCCCCGACGAGCTTGGTGCGGTTGCCGGTAGGACGCATGCTCAGTGCTGCTGCTGTTTGGAGAGAGGCTCGGACAGCTTGCGGGCCACTTCGAACTGACGGAAGAACGCGATGGTGTCACCTTCCTTGAATTCGTTGAAGTCCCCTAGGCCGATGCCACACTCGAAGCCCGAACGGACCTCGGAAACGTCGTCCTTGAAACGCTTGAGGGTGGCAATCTTGGATTCGCCCACTTCGATGCCGTTGCGGTAGACGCGAGCTCGGTAGTGACGGTCGATGGTTCCCATGACCACCATGCAACCCGCGATCTGGCCGAGTTTGGGCACCGAGAAGATGGCGCGGACCTCTGCCTCGGCGGCGATCTCCTCGCGGATCTCGGGCTTGAGCAGGCCTTCCATAGCCTTGCGGATGTCGTCGATCACCTCGTAGATCACGCGGTAGGTGCGGATTTCCACACCTTCGCGGGAGGCGATCTCGCGGGTGTTGGTGTCGGGGCGCACATGGAAGCCCACGATGACGGCATTGGATGCCGCTGCCAGCATGACGTCGGCTTCCTTGATGCCACCGACCGCACGGGAGACGATTTCGACGCGCACTTCCTTGCAGGTGAGCTGTTCGAGCTGGGCGGAGATGGCCTCCACCGAGCCGTCCATGTCACCCTTGACGATGACGCGCAGGAGCTGCTCTTCTTCGCCCGATGCGCGGCGATTGGACAGATCTTCCAAGCTGAAGCGCTGGGCGCGGCGCAGTTCGCGCTCCTTGGAGGCGCGCTGGCGACGGGCCGCGATCTCGCGGGCCTCGCGTTCGTCCTCGAACACCATCAAGGTGTCGCCTGCCTGCGGAACGCCGTCCAGACCCATGATCTGGACCGGGACCGACGGCCCGGCAGCAGCGGTGGGACGTCCACGCTCATTGAGCAGCTGCTTGATGCGGCCGGCGTAATTGCCGCAAAGAACCGCATCGCCCACGTGCAGGGTGCCGTCCTGGACCAGGACGGTGGCAATCACACCCTTGCCCTTGTCCAAACGGGCTTCCACGACAGTGGCCTTGGCGCGCTTCTCTGGCGTGGCCATGAGGTTGAGTACTTCGGCTTCGAGAAGGACAGCATCCAAGAGCTTGTCCATGTTCATACCTTTTTTGGCAGAGATCTCGATGCACTGGGCCTGACCGCCCCAGCCTTCCACACCCAGGCCATATTCGGCTAGTTGGGCGCGGATCTTGTCGGCATTGGCCGTCGGAAGATCACACTTGTTGATGGCCACGACCATGGGCGTGCTGCCAGCGCGGGCGTGATCGATGGCTTCCTTGGTCTGCGGCATCACCATGGAGTCGGCGGCGACCACCAAGATGACGATGTCGGTGACCTTGGCGCCACGGGCACGCATGGCCGAGAAGGCTTCGTGACCCGGGGTGTCGAGGAACGTGACCGCACCGCTGTCGAACTGCACCTCGTAAGCACCGATGTGCTGCGTGATGCCGCCGGCTTCGCCTGCGATCACGGAGGTCTTGCGGTAGTAGTCCAGGAGCGAGGTCTTGCCATGGTCGACGTGGCCCATCACGGTCACGATGGGCGGGCGGCGGACCGGCTCGGCCTCAATGTCCGAATTGTCCTGTTCGCTGTCGGCTAGCAGTTCGGCGTACTCGTCCATCAGCTCGACAGCATAGCCGAACTCGTCAGCGATGATGGCGATGGTCTCGTGCTCAAGGCGGGCATTGATGGTGACCATCATGCCCAAGCCCATGGCCTTGCCGATGACCTGAGCGGGAGGCACGTCCAGCAGGTTCGCGAGTTCGGAGATCGTCACGAACTCCGAGACTTTGAGGACCTTCTTCTCTTCGACGACTTCCTGGCCCTGGTCGCGGTGGCGGCCATAGCGACGCTGGCTCTTGCCGCGATCCAGCGAGACCATGACCTTGTTGACGTTCTGCTGGACCTGCTGGAGGATCTCGCTTTCGATCTGCTCCTTGGTCTTGCGCTTGCCACCCGGGCCGCTGCGGCGGTGTGGACCGGCCTGCTGCTGTTGTCCGGTCGGTTGGCCAGGCTGCCCTGGCTGACCCGGCTGTCCGGGACGCGGGGGCTGGCCAGGTTGGGCAGGACCACCGGCTTGAGGCCGGAACGGACCCGAAGAACTGGCGGCTGGACGCAAGGGACGACCATCGCGGCCCACGGCAGGCTGGGAACCTTGAGTCGTGCCCGGAGCTGGTCGGGCGCCTTCGCGAGGAGGACGCTGGCCAGGAGCGTTCTCACGAGTCGGGGCCGCTGCACCGGGGGCACTGCCGACAGGCTTTTCGCCGCCAGGAGCAAAGCCTGCACGGGGGCCGCCGGAGATGCCGCGAGGGGTTGGCGTGTAGGTCTGAGGAGGAGCCTTCTTGGGCTCGTTGGGACGGATCGTGAACGACGGTTGGCGACGTACGGGGGCGATCAGTCCGAAGCCTGAAGCGGCTGGTGCCGGAGTCTCGGCCGCAGGAGCTTCGGCGACCGGAACGGTGGCTGGAGCTGGCTTGGTTTTGGGCACGGCGGCGGGAGCGGGAGCTTCGGCCTTGGGTGCCTTCACAACCGGGGCGGCAACCGGAGCCGACTTGGCTTCGGGCACGGCGGCGGGGGCGGGAGCTTCGGCCTTGGGCGCTTCCACGACCGGGGCGGCAACCGGAGCCGGCTTGGCTTCGGGCACGACGGCGGGGGCGGGAGCTTCGGCCTTGGGCGCTTCCACGACCGGAGCAGCAGCGGGAGCCGACTTGGTTTCGGCAACGGCTTCCGCTGCTGCGTCGTCTTCGGTCTTCTTGGCGGCTGGCTTTTTGGGTGTGGCCGGCTTTTTGGGCGCAGCAGGCTTCTTCTTGGTCGCTCCCCGGACAGATTCAAGCTTGGGCTTGATCGCATCTACCCAGGCGGCTTCCAGCGGGGCGACCGTCGTGCGCACCTCGAACCCGCCTTCGCGCAGGAGCTCCAGGACCTTGTCCTTGGATATCCCGTACTCTTCGGCGACGTCGCTGATCTTCTTCTTGGTGCTCACGTAGTCCCTTGCCTTGAATTTTGCTTAGCTGTGCTGGTCTGTGCTAAAAATAATGTCTGCGCAGGATTTCGAGGATGTGCCTCGAGATCGGCGCGACAGATCCTGCCATTGTGACAGAATCTGTCAGTAGCGATTAACGCGTGGCCTTCGAGATGTCGGTGCGCTCTTCTTCGCTGAGGGCGTTGAAGTCGTCTTCTCCGTACACGTCAATCTCTTTGCCCAGGAGCTTGGAGGAAAGACGCACGTTCTGGCCGCTGCGGCCGATGGCCAGCGAGAGGTCTTCGTTGGAGACCACCACGACGACACGATTGTCCTCGCAGGGGATGACCTTCTTGACATCGGCAGGTGAGAACAGCCGCTTGACGTAGGCGGCCAGATCCTCGGTCCAATGGATGATGTCCACGCGTTCGTTGGAAAGCTCGCGAACGATGGCCTGCACGCGATTGCCCTTCATGCCGACGCAGGCGCCGACGGGGTCGATGCGCTCGTCGCGGCTGTAGACGGCGATCTTGGCGCGGAAGCCGGGATCGCGGGAGACGGCGCGGATCTCGACGATCTCGTCGTAGATCTCGGGCACTTCCAGCTCGAACAACTTGGCCAGGAACTCGGGATGGGTGCGCGAGAGCACGACCTGGGGTCCCTTGCTGTTCTGGGCGACGTCGCAGATGTAGGCGCGAATGGAGTCGCCCTGGCGATAACGTTCCTTGCGGATCTGCTCGCGGGAGGGGACGATGGCCTCGGTGCGGCCGAGGTTGACCAGGATGTCGCCGCGATCGACCTGCTGGACGGATCCCGTCACGATGGTGCCGATGCGGTCGCGGTAGTCGTCGTAGACGCGCTGGCGCTCGACTTCGCGAACCTTCTGGGTTAGGCTCTGCTTGGCCACCGAGATGGCGGCGCGTCCGAAGGCGGCGATGGGGATCTCAACCTCGAGCTTGTCGCCGATGCGGATGCTCGGTTGGTACTGCTTGGCCTCGTTGACCAGCATGTACTTCTCGTCGAAGATCAGCTGGTCTTCGGGAGTCAGGTCGTCCGGATAGTCCGGAAGATCGTCGACCACTTCCACCCGCAGGACGCAGCGGATGCTTCCTTTGGCCTGGTCGATGTCGGCTTCGACGTTCTTCTGGACGCCCAAGTACTTGCGGGCAGCCCCGACCAAGCTGGAACGCAGGGTCTGCAGCACCATGTCGGCGCCGAGATTCTTCTCTTTGGCGATCTGCCCAAGAGCCTCTACGATGTTGATTTCGGATGCCAGCGACTTAGCCATGTCATTCCTCGAAGCGGACGTCAACGCGTGCCAATTGCACCGCGCGATAGGGGATGGTGATCTCCGGACCACCTTTTTCGGGAGCGAGCACCGCGGCATCATCGCCGCTTTGAGTGAGCTTGCCGATCCAGGTGCGCTTGCCCTCGACGGGCTCGCTCAGGTGGACTCGCACCCATTCTCCGACCCGACGAGCCCAGTCACGCGGAGTGCGCAGGGGGCGGTCAAGGCCAGGGGATGAAACTTCCAAGGTAAACGCTTGGGCAAACAGATCGTCAGTCTCTAGCTGTGCGCCGAGTTCCCGACTGACCTCGGCACATTGTCCGAGGGTGATGCCGCCCTGACGGTCCAGATACACCCGAATCACCTCGCGGCGTCCGGCCCGGAAGAGTTCAACCTCAACCAGCTCCAGCCCATGAGTTTCGGCGATCTGTCCTGCCAGGCTGGTGAGTCTGTCCTTCTTTTCCAGGGAGATGCCCTTCCGTGCCTAGTGCGTTTCCAGAACTTACGAAAGACGGCAAGATAGAAACCGCATGCGAATTGCCAAGGGAGCGCGCAGCAAAAGCAAAGGGAGGTGATTTCCCGGAGCTCAGTTAGTATTTTACCCCCGGCATTGATAGATGTGATCGGGGGACCGAGGCTTTGCTCCCGGATTGAGTGACGGCCCTACCCAAATACAGAAGGATACGCGAGCATGTACCAACTAGAGTCCAGGGAAGGTCTGTACGATTCCCGGTTCGAACACGACGCCTGCGGTGTCGGTTTCATTGCGGACCTGAAGAACGTCAAAACCCACGACATCGTGCAGAAGGGCATCCAGATCCTGATCAATCTGGACCATCGCGGTGCGCGCGGAGCTGAGAAGGAGACCGGAGATGGCGCTGGCATCCTGACGCAGCTGCCCCATGGATTCTTCCTGAAGGAATGCTCCAAGATCGGGATCTCGCTTCCCGAACCCGGCCAGTACGCCGTAGGCATGTGCTTCCTTCCGCTGGACAAGGGTGTGCACGCCGAGGTCAAGAAAGTGTTCGAACGCGCTCTCAAGGAACTCGGACAGGACGTGCTGGGCTGGCGCATCGTCCCCACCCGCAGCGAGGGCCTGGGCAAGACCGCCTTGGACGCCGAGCCTTCCGTGCAGCAGGTCTTCGTCAAGAAGAACCCCAACATCAAGACCCAGGACGACTACGAGCGCAAGCTTTTCGTGCTGCGCAAGTACGCCACCCGCATGGTGCGCGAGTCGGTCAAGGGCGCCAAGGACTTCTACGTCTGCTCCTTCTCCAGCCGCACCATCGTTTACAAGGGCATGCTCACTCCTGAGCAGGTCCCGGCCTACTTCCCCGACCTGGGCGACGACTCGTTCGAGTCCGCCCTGGCCTTGGTGCACAGCCGCTTCTCCACCAACACCATGCCCTCGTGGCCGCTCGCGCATCCGTTCCGCACGCTGGCCCACAACGGCGAGATCAACACGCTGCGCGGCAACATCAACTGGATGAAGGCCCGCGAGGCCATCATCGCATCCGAGCTCTTCACCCACGAAGAGATCCAGAAGATGAAGCCCATCATCCAGGAAGGCGCCTCCGACACGGCGACCCTGGACAACGTGGTGGAGTTCCTCTACATGGGCGGTCGCTCGCTGCCCCACGTGATGATGATGATGATCCCGGAAGCCTGGGAGAAGGACCCGGAGATGTCGGCCGACCGCAAGGCCTTCTATGAGTACCACGGCGCCATGATCGAGCCTTGGGATGGACCCGCCTCGGTGGCTTTCACCGACGGCGCCCTGATCGGCGCGACGCTTGATCGCAACGGTCTGCGCCCCAGCCGCTACACTCTCACCAAGGACAACATCCTGGTGATGGCCTCGGAAACTGGCGTGCTGGACTTCCCGGCCGAGGACATCGTCAAGAAGGGCCGTCTCCAGCCGGGCAAGATGTTCATCGCCTCCCTCGAGGAAGGACGCATCATCCCCGACGAGGAGATCAAGGCCCAGATGGCCGCGCTCAAGCCCTACAAGGAGTGGCTCGACGAGCAGAAGATCACTCTCGAGAGTCTGGAGACGCCGCGCGAGCTGAACCAGCCCAGCTCCGCCACCATCACCACCCGCCAGAAGGTCTTCGGATACTCGCTGGAAGACCTGCGCGTCCTGGTGGCCCCGATGGCCGAGAAGGGCGAGGAACCGTTGGGCTCCATGGGCACCGACACGCCGCTGGCGGTCCTGTCCGACAAGTCCAAGATCCTCTACGACTACTTCCACCAGCTGTTCGCCCAGGTGACCAATCCTCCCATCGACCCGATCCGCGAGGAGATGGTCATGAGTCTGGTCACCTACGTGGGCGGCGAGGGCAATATCCTCAAGGACGGTCCCGAACACGCCCGCGTGATCGAGATGCCCCAGCCGGTGCTGACCAACGAGAACCTCGAGCGACTGCGCTGGGTGGACCGCAAGGGCTTCCAGGCCAAGACCATCTCGATCTGCTTCAAGGCCGCCGACGGCCACATGGAGCGTGCCCTGGAGCGCATCCGTCGCGAGGCCGAGGAGTACGTGCTCGACGGCTACAACGTGATCATCCTCTCGGACCGTCCGGTGGATTCGGGCCACGCTGCCATTCCGGCCCTGCTTGCCGTCTCGGCCGTGCACCACCACCTGATCCGCAAGGGGCTGCGTTCCAACTGCGGCCTGATCATCGAGACCGGTGAAGCGCGCGAGAACCACCACTTCGCGCTCCTGTTGGGCTTTGGCGCTTCGGCGGTGAACCCCTACTTGGCCTTCGATACCATCGAGGACATGCGCCGCCGCAAGCTCCTGCCGGAGTCGCTGACCTCCGAGAAGGCCCAGTACCATTACATCAAGGCTGTGGGCAAGGGCCTTCTGAAGACCATGTCGAAGATGGGCATCAGCACCATCCTGTCGTACATGGGCGCTCAGATCTTCGAAGCCGTGGGCCTTTCCGACGGCGTGATCGACGAATTCTTCACCGGCACCGTGTCCCGCATTGGCGGACTGGGCATCTCTGAACTTGAGCGCGAGACGCTCATGCGCCACAAGGCGGCCTATCCGGAGGTCGCGGTCGAGGACGACGACGACCTAGAAGTGGGCGGCCAGTATTCCTGGCGCCTGCGCGGTGAACGTCACCAGTTCAATCCCGACACCATCCACAAGCTCCAGCACAGCTGCCGGACGGGAAGCTACGCGACCTACAAGGAATTCGCGAAGCTCATCGACGACAACGCCAACAGCCCCATCACGCTGCGCCACCTGCTGGACTTCACCAAGCTTTCCCCGATCTCCATCGACGAAGTGGAGTCGGTCGAAGCAATCGTCAAGCGCTTCGCCACCGGTGCCATGAGCTTCGGCTCGATCTCCTGGGAAGCCCACACCACCATGGCCATCGCCATGAACCGCTTGGGCGCCCGTTCCAATACCGGCGAAGGTGGCGAGGACGCCCGCCGCTACGCTGCGGTGGACGCCCCCAAGAAGGTCTCGGACATCGTGGGGGCCAAGTACGCGCTGGCCGACTACCAGTTGCGTGCCGGCGACTCCATGCGCTCCTCGATCAAGCAGGTGGCCTCGGGCCGCTTCGGCGTGACCAGCCACTACTTGGTCAATGCCGACGAACTGCAGATCAAGATGGCCCAGGGCGCCAAGCCCGGTGAAGGCGGGCAGCTGCCCGGCCACAAGGTGGACAAGTGGATCGGCTCGACCCGCCACTCCACTCCGGGCGTGGGCCTCATCTCCCCGCCGCCGCACCACGACATCTATTCGATCGAGGATTTGGCACAGCTGATCCACGACCTGAAGAACGCCAACCCCAAGGCCCGCATCAGCGTCAAGTTGGTGGCCGAGGTGGGCGTGGGAACCATCGCCGCGGGCGTCTCCAAGGCGCACGCCGACGTGGTCCTGATCTCCGGCTTCGACGGCGGCACCGGCGCTTCGCCGATGTCCTCCATCAAGCATGCGGGCCTGCCCTGGGAGCTGGGCCTTGCCGAAGCCCACCAGGTGCTGATGCGCAACGGTTTGCGCGACCGCATCGTGGTCCAGACTGACGGCATGCTGCGCACCGGTCGCGACATCGCCATCGCCACCCTGCTGGGTGCCGAGGAGTGGGGCATCGCCACCGGCGCCCTGGTGGTCATGGGCTGCATCATGATGCGCAAGTGCCATCTGAACACCTGCCCCGTGGGCGTGGCGACCCAGGACAAGGACCTGCGCAAGCTCTTCACCGGAAAGCCCGAGGAACTGGAGAACTATTTCCGCTTCGTGGCCCAGGACTTGCGCGAGGTCATGGCCCAATTGGGCTTCAAGACCATCCAGGAAATGGTCGGCCGTACCGACAAGCTCAAGGCTCGCGAAGGCGTCAAACACTGGAAGGCCGGCACGCTCGACCTCGGTCGTCTGCTGCACTACGTGGCTCCCAGCGACTTCAGCGGCAGCCACTGCTGCGTGGCTCAGGACCACGGCATCGATCGCGCCTTGGACAACAAGCTCATTGCGTTGGCCAAGCCTGCTCTCGAGAAGGGTGAAAAGGTCCGTGCCGACATCGTGCTCAAGAATGTGAACCGCACCGTCGGCACCATGCTGGGTTCGGAGATCACCCGTCTCCATGGCGAGGCGGGGCTGCCCGACAACACGATCTACTTCAAGGCCACCGGCACCGCCGGTCAGTCCTTCATGGCCTTCGCCCCCAAGGGCCTGACCATCGAACTGGAAGGCGAGGCCAACGACTACTTCGGCAAGGGCCTGTCGGGTGCCCGTGCGATCCTCTATCCGCCGCGCACCTCCACCTTCGATCCCAACGACAACGTGGTGGTCGGCAACGTGGGCTTCTACGGAGCGACCTCCGGAAAGGCCTTCATCCTGGGACCTGCCGGCGAGCGCTTCGCCGTCCGCAACTCGGGTGCCGAGGTGGTGGTGGAAGGCGTGGGCGACCACGGCTGCGAGTACATGACCGGCGGCAAGGTGGTGATTCTGGGAAGCGTCGGCCGCAACTTCGCCGCAGGCATGTCGGGCGGCGTAGCCTATCTCTGGAACGAGGACGGCAAGACCCCCGGCCGCGTGAACCGCGAGATGGTGGATCTCGAGGACGTGGTCGATGAGGCGGATGTGGCCGAACTGAAGGCTCTGATCGAGGAGCACGCGGCCCTGACGGGATCCAAGCGGGCCCAGCTGATCCTTTCCACCTGGGAAGTCCAGCTGCCGAAGTTCATCAAGGTGATGCCTCGCGACTACAAGCGCGCGTTGGCGGAAATGGCAGCCGAGGCCGCCGTGGAAAGGAGCGCCAAGTAATGGGCAAGGAAACCGGTTTCAAGGAATTCGATCGCAAGGTTCCGGGCTACGACAGCGTCGAGAACCGCATCAAGCACTACCACGAGTTCCTCATCCCCCTGAAGCAGGAAGAGGTGGAGATCCAGGGCGCCCGCTGCATGAACTGCGGCGTGCCGTTCTGCCACAACAGCTGCCCGTTGGGCAACATCATTCCCGACTTCAACGACCAGGTCTATCGCGGGAAGTGGCAGGCGGCGCTCAAGACGCTCCTGTCCACCAACAACTTCCCCGAGTTCACCGGCAAGATCTGTCCGGCGCCCTGCGAGAGCGGCTGCGTCGCGGGCATCAACACCCCGGCAATCACCATCAAGAACATCGAGCTCTCGACCATCGAGAAGGGCTTCGCCGAAGGCTGGATGGCTCCCAAGGCCCCGGCCGTACGCACCGGAAAGTCGGTCGCCGTGATCGGTGCGGGCCCGTCGGGTCTGGCGGCGGCGGATCAGCTCAATAAGGCCGGTCATTCGGTCACCGTGTTCGAGCGTTCCAAGCTCAACGGCGGCCTCCTTCGCCAGGGCATCCCCGACTTCAAGCTCGACAAAAGAATCGTCCAGCGCCGCATCGACCTGATGGCGGCCGAGGGCGTGACCTTCCGCAACGGCGCCCACGTGGGCGTCAACGTGCCGGCCCAGGAGATCCTGGACCAGTTCGATGCGGTCGTGCTGGCAGGCGGCTCCACCAAGCCCCGCGACCTCCCGATCCCCGGCCGCGAGGGTGCGGGCGTCCATCCGGCCATGGACTTCCTGTCCCAGAACAGCTGGCGCGTGCAGGGTGGAGCGGGCAACTTCGACCACCGCGGCAACGAGATCGAACTGATCTCGGCCAAGGGCAAGAACGTGCTGGTGATCGGCGGCGGCGACACCGGTTCCGACTGCGTGGGCACCTCGATCCGCCAGGGCGCCAAGTCGGTGCTCCAGATCGAGCTCCTCCCCAAGCCTTCTGCGGCCCGCACCGAGAAGACCCCCTGGCCCACCCATCCGGGACCGGCTATGCTCAGTACGTCGACCTCCCAGGCCGAAGGCTGCACCCGCGAGTGGTCGATCGGATCCAAGGAGATCCTGCGCGACGCCAGCGGCAAGGTCTGCGGCGTCAAGGCCGTCAAGCTCGACTGGTCCAACGGCAAGCCTGAGGAGATCGCTGGTTCGGAGTACGTGATCGAAGCCGAACTGGTGCTCTTGGCCATGGGCTTCCTCTCGCCCGAGCCTACGGTCCTTGAGGCCTTCGGGGTCGAGAAGGACGAACGCGGCAACTGCAAGTCCAGCGGATTCAAGACCAGCAAGGACAAGGTCTTCACGGCCGGCGACATGCGCCGCGGACAGTCCCTGGTGGTGATCGCCATCTCGGAAGGCCGCGAGTGCGCCCGCGAGGTGGATGCGTTCCTGACCTCCGGGCCGTCTCTCCTGGCGTCCCGCTCCAAATCCAAGAGCGACGTCGTCCTGGCCTGATCAGGAGTTTGACAGATTCTGTCAAAGACCCCGTCCGGGAACCCGGGCGGGGTCTTCTCATTCCATCAGGAAGGCATCAACGCTTGATTCTGGCTCCAGCCAGTGTTCGAGCTTGCGCTTGAGCTCGTCGATCTGCAGCGGCTTGGCCAGGTGGTCGTTCATGCCGGCGGCAAAGCACAGCTCCAGTTCCTCGGCGAAGACGTTGGCAGTCAGCGCGAGGACCGGCACGAACGGATTGAGGACGCGGCTGGACGGGTTCCGGATGAGGCGGGTGGCGGAAATGCCGTCCATCACGGGCATCTGGCAGTCCATCAGGACGAGGTCGTAGTGCTTTTCCTGGAGGCTTTGGACGGCCAAGGCCCCGTTGTCCACCGCATCGGCGCGGTATCCGAGCTTTTCCAGGAACTTCACGATCAACATTTGGTTGACCGGATTGTCCTCTGCTAGGAGGATGCGCAGATCTTTGCCGTGGATCGGCGAGGCTGGCGAGTCATCTGCCTCCCGGACGAGGTTCCTGGAATCCGTGTGCAGGACAGATTCCAGGCATTCCTTGAGGCGCGAGCGGCGCAAGGGCTTGGTGAGGTAGCCGTGGAAACCCGCACTTTGGGCCAATTCGAGATCGCTCTTCTGCCCGATTGAGGTCATCAGGATCAGGTGCAGGGATCCCATTCCAAGTCTTGTCTGGATGTCCTTGCCCAGCTGGATCCCGTCTGCTCCGTGGGGAAGGATCCGCTCGAGGATCGCCACGTCGAAGGGAACTCCGTTGGCTGCCGCCTCCTTGAGGCACGCAAGCGCCTCGTCCGGATCGCGTAGGCAGGTACATTGGGCGCCCAGAGCCGATAGCAGGATACTGGCCATGCGGCTGCTACCGAGGTTCGGGTCCAGCACCAGGATCCGACTGCCCTTGAGAAGCCGGGCATCGCCCAGAGGCAGGCCTTCCGTTGGCTGCAGGCACTTGCGCAAGCCGAGACGGATCCGGAAGGTGGAACCGTCGCCTTCCCGGCTTTCCACCGAAAGCCCTCCTCCCATCAGCTGGACGAGGTTGCGGGAGATGGTCAGGCCAAGTCCTGTGCCTCCAAAGCGCCTAGCCGTACTGCCGTCGGCTTGAGTGAAGGGGTCGAAGATGCTTTCGAGCTTCTCCCGGGGGATGCCGATGCCGGTGTCCTTGACCAGGATCTCCAACTGGATGGTGTCGGCATCCTCCTCCAGCAGGTCGACTTCGAGGTCCACCTGCCCTTGGTTGGTGAACTTGACGGCGTTGCCCACCAGGTTGATCAGGATCTGGCGCAGTCGACTGCCGTCTCCCAGGCACAGCTTGGGCACCGAGGGGCTGATGATGCCGCTGAGTTCGACGCTCTTCTGCTGAGCTCGGACGGCCATCATGTCGATGGTCTCCTCGATGAGCTGGCGCAGGTCGAACACGCTTTCGCTGAGCTCGAGTTTCCCCGCCTCGATCTTGGACAGGTCCAGGATGTTGTTGATCAGGTCCAGGAGCGAGCGCCCGCTGGAGCGGATGATGTCGGCGTAGTTGCGCTGGTCCACTCCCAGGGGCGTGTCCAGAAGCAGGTCCGACATGCCGATCACTCCCGTCAGCGGGGTGCGGATCTCGTGGCTCATGTTGGCCAGGAACTCCGACTTGGCGGCGCTGGCCTGGATGGCTTGCTTGGCCATTTCCAAGGCCTGCTGGCGGGTTCCGAGCAGTTCCTCCTCGGCGCGCTTGCGCGCGGTGATGTCCATGTGGGTGCCGCTCATGCGCAAAGGTCGCCCTTGGCCGTCCCATTGGATCACCTTGCCGCGGTCGTGGACCCAGACCCAGTGGCCTTCCTTGTGGAGCATCCGGCACTCGACGTCGTAGTAGTTCGTGAGTCCTTGGATGTGTTCCTGGATGAGCCGGTCCGACACGGCGAGGTCGTCTGGATGGCAGAGCCTTTCCCAGGTCTTGATGGAGATGGGGTAGAGCTCCTCCAACGAATGTCCGACGATCTCGGCCCAACGGGGATTGAGGATGACATCTCCGGTGGCAATGCTCCATTCCCAGGTGCCGGCGCGGGTGGCGCCGAGGATATCAGACATGCGTCTGGCGTTCTGCTCGGCCTCGCGCTTGTGCTTCCAGGAGGTGCACAGCGACTGCAGCAGCAGGTGGAACTCCTCATGGGCGAAAGGCTTGCGGACGTAATGAAACGTGTTGCCCAGTTCTCTGCGGATCTCGGCGATGGAATGGTCAGAAAAGGCCGAGCACAGGATCAGTTCGATGTCGGGGTCCATGGCCCTCAGGCGCTTGGCTGCCTCGAATCCCGAGATCCCCGGCATGCGGATGTCCAGCACGCAGATCGGGCTGTGGTCCTGCTGGTCGAGGGCTTGCCGGTACCAGGCCAGCATGTCCGAGGCGTTGGAGAATGCCGTACCCTGAAGAGCCTGTACAGTCCCCTCGTCAGTTTTCTCCGTGCCCAGCAGGTTCAGGTCGTCGTCCCGATCGGCATCCAGAATCTTCCGGTAGAAGGCAAGGACGGCCGGGTCGTCGTCAACGACCATGATGGTGCGCTCAGACATCTGTGATCTCTACGGTTGCGGTGCAGCCTTGCCCTTTGCCTGGGCTTGCGATGTCCAGGGTTCCTTGGTGGCTGGAAAGAAACACCGAGAAGGAATGCAGTCCCAAGCCATGCCCGTCGGGCTTGGTGGTGAAGCCGGCCGTGAGGAGCTGAGCGCTCTCCTGCGGGTCCAATCCGATGCCCGTGTCGGTCAGGACAATGCGCATCCGTCCGGAGGCGAGGGCGGTGAGGGTGGCGGTGACGGTGCCTTTTGCCTCGGTGGCCTCCAGGGCATTCTTCACCAGGTTCACCAGCCCGTGGTAGATCTGGTCCCGATGATGGACGATGGACAGTTCCTTGGGGATCTGCCAATCGAGCTGCACACCTTTGGAACGGGCGCGTTCCGCAAATTCCTTTTCGATCCGTTCGAGCAGCTCCGATAGCGAGAATCGGGAGGGCAGCAGGGTGTGCTGCCCATCCAGGAAGGCGCTTTGCTGGTGGGCGATGGTGCGGTGGATGCAGTCGTGCACGTCTTGGATCTCCTCGGCCGCAGTTCGCAACTTGGGAGCTGACTTCTGGACCAGGAGCGTCTCAAGGCTCGCAAGCAGCGCACGGTCGTCCTCTTCCCGGATCCGTCGGAACACCTCCGGATATTGTTCTGTGCTCTTGACCAGCGAATCGAGATCCATCAGGCTGGACGACAGGCGCGTGGTGAGGTTGCCGACGTTGTGCAGGTAGCCGCTGGCCGACTCGTAGAGCCCTCGGGCAAAGGCCAGTTCCCCTTCCTTGGCTTGGATCTGGGACTGCACCTGCGAGTCGACGAGCTGCCGGGAACGCTCTTCCAGGTCCCGGGAAAGGGTGTTGAAGTTGGATGTTAGCCGGTCGATCTCGGCAATGCCCTGCAGCGGCAGGTCTTCTATGGCCGCTTGGGTGCCCAGGCGCGATGTGGCCTGGGCCAGTTGGGCGATGGGGGCGGCGATCCTCGAGGCCATGCGTCGCGCCTTGCGGCGCAGGTAGAGGACGAAGGCTGCATAGAAGCCCAGCATCAAGAGGATGACCGCGTAGCCGATCTGGTGGGAACGCCTCGAGACCTCGTGAACGGAGCGGAAGACCTCGTTCGAACGGGCCATCAGGAAGATCCGCCATCCGGTCTGGGGGATGCGCCTTTGGATCAGGAACACCTCCTCCCCCTTGAGCACCAGGCTTTGGACGCTGTCCCTGTCCCGGTACATGGCCCGGAAGCGTCGGGAGAGGGAGCTGTCGGGATTGAGGAACAGGCTGTAGTCTTGCGGTTTGAGCTGTTCCTTCCGAATGGCTTCGCTGTAGACGTGCCCCTTGAGCTCTTGCAGCCCCAGGGCTTCCTCGACCTTGGGCGGCATGGCCAGGATCATTCCGCTGTCGTCGGCCAGGAAGGCCGAGGCTCCCCAAGGGAAGCTCAGGGAAAGAAGGCCGCTCACCAGGTTGGCGATGGTGAGGTCCAGTCCGACCACGCCCTTGAGGCTGTCGCCGAGGTAGACCGGGGCCACGCAGGAGACCATCCAGCCTTGGCCTGCCGGATCCAGGTAGGCACCGGTCCAGTTGGTGGTGCGCTTGGGGTCGTGCAGCGAATCGGCCATGTAGTAGAAATTGAAATCCGTCATCTGAAGGACAGGCGGGTATTGCTCCCAGACCTTCTCGATGTACGGGTACAGGCGGTTGGTGTTGTCCCAGGTGTTGTAGTAGGCGGCGACCACGTTGGGGATCTGGGTGACCATGTGCTGGTAGAGCGGATCGAGACTGGCAGTCCGCTCTCCGATCAGCCGCTGCCTGGGGCTCATGGGGGCATTGATGGGATAGAAGAGGCCCGAGCCTTCCTTGCGATTGGATTGGTAATTGGTGCCGTTGGGCGCCTTTAGGAGTCGGACCGCATCCCCGGTCACGACGTAGTTCTCCGGGTGCGCTTCCAGCCGCTGGTGCTCTTGGGCGAAGAGCCTGGTGGCGGCGGCCACGCGCGCAAGGTTGGCGTCGATGTTCTCGGCACGGCTCTGGGCGAGGAAGGGAAGCGCCGTGGTCAGTTCGTGGCGGAGTGCCAGGCCGGTCCGGTGGGTGTTCCAGGCGTTGACCACGAAGTAGGTTGCCACCAGGAGCAGTTCGATGGACAGAACGGGAATGAGCGCACTGCGCAGGTAGTTCCTGAACACCAATGTCGACAGCGATGTGCCGGTCTGCATGCGCGTTTCCTCCGTGGACCCAGTCCCACCGATGGAGTCTACCACGCTCGCGTGGGAGGGGGCAACCGCCGCGAAGAAGGAAAGCAAAAGCCCCGACCATCTGGCCGGGGCTTTGTTCTTGTCGGTCCGGAACTGTCGGAAACGGCGTCAGAACTTGATCTGGCTCGAGATGGACATCTGTGTCTCGGACTTGAGGCTGCCGTCTTCCTTGCGGGTGAAGGAGGTCTCGCGCTGTACGGTCAGGACCACGCCGGGAGCGACCACGCTGCCGATGCGCCAGCCGTAGGTGTTGAAGGTGCTCTTCTGGAAAAAGCCGTCGTGGCGAAGTGTGCTGTCGGGGGCTTTCCAGTAGTCCAGCCCGATGCGGCTCTTGTGCCAGTAGAGTTCGGCCAGGCTGATCTTCTTCACGAACCCAAGGACGGTCTTGCCCAGGCCGATCTTGCCCGAAAGCGCGCGTTCGTCGGGGACGGTGTCGGAGGAGATCATGTGGCTGTAGTCGGCACCGAGCTCGATCATGCCGAAGATGTCGGAACTGGCGCCCACGAAGTAGCCTTGCAAGGTGGCGCGGGAAGCTCCTGGAGCGTAGATCTGCTGGCTCTTGGTCTTGACGGAGGAGCCGATCTGGCGGGCGCGCTCGATGTCGTAGCTGCTGCCGAACCATCCAGGCTCGAAGGGGCCTTTGAAGTAGCGATACTCGGCGTTGGCATGGACCGGTCCGAGAGTCATCCAGGCGCCCAGGGGGATGGCGCCCCATCCGATGCTGGACACCAGTGAGTCGTCGGGCTTGCTAGGCAGGGCCAGTTCGTTGTAGATGCCCACTTCCAAGAACTTGGTCTGGATCAGCGGGAGCGAGGCATCCAGCCAGACTTCGGTGTAGGAGTGCTTCGAGAAGGTCGAACGGACCTTCTGGCTTTCCAGGTCAGTGGCCTGCTGGATCTTGGTGCGGGCATCCTTCACGCGCAAGGTGTCATTGAACAGTGTCTTGTCCTGGATGAGGTAGGACATGTCCTTCACGCAGGAGGAGGCGTTGTCGGGCTGGACATCCACCAGATCCGGGCAGCCATCGCGATCGTTGTCCCTCAGGCCGCCGTACTGGTTCACGTCGCGCGCCATGCCGATCCCGACCTTCAGGTTCTTGACGATCGGGGTGCCGATGGGCTTGAACGGGCGGAAACCTCCGCGTGCTGCCCAGACTTCGTTGCCCTGCTGCAGCTGCTCCAGGCTGTTTACCAGGAGCTCGGCGTCGAAGCCCCACGAGGTCCAGTCGTTGAGCTGCGTGTGCAACCCCAGGTATTTGTAGTCCGGGTAGCGCGCGGTGTTGCGGTAGCTGTTGACCACCAAGCCGTGGGCCATGGTGACGTCGTCCAAGGCGCCCAGGCGGGCGTAGAAGGGAGCGCCCGGATGGTCCCAGCGCACGTAGTAGATCTTGCGCAGCAGGCTTTCCACGGTGTTGCGGGTGTTGTCGAACTCCCAGCCACGGGTGGAGAGGTTCTGCTTCTCGTCCAAGAACATCTCAAGGTCCAGGGCGATGCCCAGCTTTCCGATCTCGATTTCCGGCTGGAAGGAGAGGCGGGTCCAGGTCTGGCCGTTGACGGTCACGGTCCCGAAGGTCAGGCCGGGGTGGAACTGGACGCCGGAGCTTTCGCCGCCGGAGGCCTTCTCGGAGGCTGCAGGTTCCTTGACTGCAGCGGCGTCGGCCTTCGTCTCGGGCTTGGCTGCCGATGTGGCGACCGGCGTGCTGGAAGGAGCCGGTGCGATCGCGGCGGCGGCCGACTTGGGAGCCTCGGCCACGGGCGCCGGAGCCACCACTGGAGCTGAGCCTGCGGTCGTAGGTGCAGGAGCAGCTGGCGCGGTTTCCGGTACGCTTGCGACGGGCACGGATGCTGCGGCAGGCGTGGCGGCTTCAGGGGGCGGGGTCTGAGCTGTTGCGCTCATGGCCAATGCCGCTAGACCGGCGGGGATCAGACGTTTCATGGGGTTCTCCTTGTACAGACAATATGCCACGCTGGCGCCGGGCACATTGTGTCGTGCATCACATGGCAGAAATCAGGGGACCATCTTTTCGGGAGGCGGATCGTCGTCAGCCGGAACGATCGCACGCTCGGCAGGCGGTGCCGCTTGGGGGGGCGGTGCGATCGGCAGCGCGGGCGGTGCGGTTTCCGGTGCCTCGTCGGGCGTCGTTTCCACCTTGGACGTGTCGGAGGACGGCGGCGCATCCTGCCTGATGGCTGCAGGCGGGACGGTGGGAGCCGCGTCCGTCGGGGTGGGCTTGGCTGCCGGAGATCCAAAGCGCCATCCCAGGGAGATGCGGTGCGACAGACCCAGGTCGGGATGCCCCTGCAGGGCGTAGTCGATCTTCAGGCGGTCTCCCAGCAGGTACCCCACGCCGAAACCCGCCAAGCCACGCGATTCTCCCAGCAAGCCGTCCTCGTCGCGACCCTGGAAAAAATCGCTCCAGCGCGTGAGCGCCTGGATCTCGGCGCCGACCCGCAGGAAACCGCCCCAGTCGAAGCGGAACTCGCTTCCGATGCGGCAGGAGCGCAGGAAGAGGTTCGGGTCGTCCCACAGCCGGGCCTTGGAATTGGAGAAGGAATTGCTTGCCTGGGTCTGGAACAGGCCCGGGGTCTCGAAGGCAAAGCTTGCGGAGCCGTAGAGGTAGGGGACGGGGAGCTCGTATCCGATGCCGGTGGAAATGTCCATGGGAGACCATTCCTTGCGGCCGCTTTCCCACACGGTGGCCGTGGCCACGATGCGTTCCAGCCGGGCGCCGACCCGCAGGCCGTCCACGGGCTTCCAGACCACCGAGCCGTCGAGCTGCGCTCCCAGTCCGTACTGATCCAAATCGCGCACGCCCAAGCGCATCAGTCCGCCCACCAGCAGATGGCCATTCAGGAGGCTGCGGGAGATGCCGGCCGCCAGGGTCCAGTCCGCCGCTTCAAAGGTGCGGGGAAACGTGCTGTTAGGTGTCTCGCCGCTGTCCACGCGCGGGATGTTGCTCACGGAGACGCGCTGCCCGCCGAAGCCCACCACCGTACCGTTGCCCAGAGGCAGGCTGCCGAAGATCTCGTCCTGGGAGATGTCCAGCCCTTGGTAGAGGTTGGCGTGGTGGAAGAAGCCTTCGGGTCGGTCCAGTTCCGCCAGGCCCGCCGGATTGCTCAGGAGCATGGACGGATCTGCCGGCATGCCCAGCGACACATTGCCCATGCCGGGCAAGCGGGCACCGGGAACGAGGTCGTTGCTGGAATTGGCGTACATGGCCTTTTCTGCATGCACGACACGGGCCAGGACCAGACAGACGGTAAGTAGACGGAAGCTCACTTCTGCAAGATATTCGTTCGCAAGGCCTTTGGTGTACAGCTTTGCTCGACAGTTGCACTTCCGTTCCGTACATTTCCGGTTCACGCGACGCTGCGTGGCCCAACGAGAGAACGAGGAACGCTGCCGTGGAGGAAACCAGAATCCTGATGCCAGGGGTCGACGATGTCGGGCCGTACCAGCCGATCAGCCTGCCGGGCTGCAGCCTGTGGACTCCCGCGAGCCTCAATGACCGGCAACCTGCGGTGGATTTCATCCGCAGCTTCAGCTACCATGGCCTGAACGTGTATCCCAATGTCTACCTGGCTCCGATGGCCGGCGTCACCGATCCGTCCTTCCGGCGACTGTGCAAGCGCCTGGCCGGTGGGCGCATGGGCATGCTGGTCTCGGAGTTCGTCAGCATCGAAGGGCTGACGCGCTTCAATGCCCGCACCTGCGATCAGACCAAGTTCTTCGAGGAAGAACGTCCCTTCACGGTCCAGATCTTCGGGGCCGATCCCGACCGAATGGCCTGGGCGGCCCGGATGGTGGAAGAATCCGGGGCCGAGGCGGTCGAGATCAATGTCGGATGCCCAGTGCCCCGCGTGGTCAAGCGCGGCGGCGGCTCGGGGCTGTTGCGCCAGCTTCCCCTGCTTGCGCAGATCTGCGAACAAGTGGTGAAGGCCGTCAAGATCCCGGTGAGCATCAAGGTGCGCACGGGTTGGGGCGAAGACCAGATCACGCTCTTCGAGACCCTCAAGATCGCCCAGGAATCGGGCGTGGGGCTGCTTGTGGTGCACGGCCGCACCCGGCTGCAGGGCTACAAGGGATGGTCGAACTGGGACCTGATCGGCGAAGTCAAGTCGCGGGCCAGCATTCCGGTGGTGGGAAACGGCGACGTGGCCACCTGGCAGGGCGCCGTGGACCGGTTGCGCCGCTACGGCGTGGACGGCGTGCTGGTGGGACGCGGAGCGATGCACAACCCTTGGATCTTCCGCGACATCGCCGACTTCTACGAAGGCAAGGAGCCGACGGCCCCCACCATCGCCCAGCAGCGCGAGGTGTTCGCGACCTACCTGGAACTGCTGCGCGAGGAAATGCCTCATGAAGGTCGCCAGCTGGGCAAGCTCAAACAATTTGCCGCCCGTTCCATGAAGGCCATGCGCGGTGTCAAGGAAGTGCGCTCGGCCATGCTGCGCAGCAACGAGATCCCCGAGTTCATGGACCTGGCCAACGCCTTCTACGACCGGCTGGAGCAGGAGGGCGCCCAAGTCGAGTGGGCTCCCGAGGACCTGGAAAACCTCAACGGCAAGAACGAGACGGACGTCGAATGCGGTTGCCAATGGTGAGGCGGCGCGGATAGATGGGTCGTCTCACAGGCATTCGTAGGCCGCTGTGGAGTGCAGCCGCCGTGCTGTTGGCGTGTTCACCGTCGTCGGCCGGGAAGAAGCGCAAGGTCGTGGCGGTTCCCGACACGCTGGCGCCGGGCTTCTTCGATTCGTCGTTGGTGCACCGGGGGAAGGCGACCTTCTACAAGCCCGGTCGCGGCGGCGCCTGCACCTTGCCCACGGGCGACACGCTGATCGCGGCCATGAGCCGACTGATCTTCGCCAAGTCGCTCCTGTGCGGGGCGTGTGCGGAAGTCTCCGGTCCCAAAGGCAAGGTGACGGTGCGGTTGGAAGATCGGTGCCACAGCTGCGGGCCTGACGACATCGACCTGTCGCGGGCGGCCTTCGCGCAACTGGCTCCATTGGGGATGGGACGAGCCCCGATCGAATGGAAACTCACCGAGTGTCCTGGGGACACGTTGCCGCTGCTCTACCGTTCGCCCTCGCGCTTTCCCGACTGGTATTCCTTTCAGGTGCGCAACCACCGCTTGCCGCTGAAGGCACTGGAGATCTGGCAGGATTCTGCCTGGCGCGACGTGCCTCGGCAGCGGCACAATCGCTTCGTGGTGCGTTCCCTGCCTGCAGATGCTTGGCGGGTGCGGCTGACCGATGCCTGGGGACGGCAGGTGACGGATTCCATTGCTGCCTTGGCCCCCGATTCGGACGTGCTCCTGCGCACCGCCTTCCCTGCGCTGCCCGGGGCGTCGCGAGACAGTCTGCAAGCATCGAGGTGATCTGCTGCGCGGGAGGTCAGCCTCCCCCCACTTCCGAGAGGAAGGACGTGTCGATGCCGTTGGACTTGAAAAGGCCCAAGAGGCCTGCCTTGTCCACCGCCTTGAGGTAGGCTTCCTTGGGTTCCACGAGCTTCTTGCGGACCAGGTCGGTGAGCGAGTCGTTGAGGGTGCACATGCCGAACTTCTTGCCGGTCTGCATGATGCTGGGGATCTGGAAGGTCTTGCCTTCCCGGATCAGGGCGGAAACGGCAGGCGTCCCGATCAGGATCTCGTAGGCCGCGATGCGGCCGCCACCGATCTTGCGGCACAGCGTCTGGGCGATCACGCCCTTGAGCGATTCCGAGAGCATGGTGCGGATCTGCTCCTGGCGGTCGCTGGGGAACACGTCGATCAGGCGGTCCACCGTGGAGGGGGCGGTGGAGGTGTGGAGAGTCCCGAAGACCAGGTGGCCGGTCTCGGCGGTCTCGATGGCGATGGATATGGTCTCGAGGTCGCGCATCTCGCCCACCAGCAGGATGTCGGGATCCTCGCGCAGGGCGGCGCGCAGGGCGCTCTGGAAGCTCTTGGTGTGCACCTTCACCTCGCGCTGGTTGATCAGGCACGACTTGTTGGGATGCACGAACTCGATCGGGTCCTCGATGGTGATGATGTGGTCCTGGCGCCGATCGTTGACATGGTCCACCAGGGCCGCAAGCGTGGTGGACTTGCCCGATCCCGTGGGGCCGGTCACCAGCACCAGCCCCTTGGTCAGGAAGCACAGTTGCCGCACCTCGTCGGGCAGACCCAGGTCCTCCACCGAGAGGATCTTGTGCGGGATCACACGAAAGACTGCCCCGGCCCCGTTGCGGTCGCGGAACATGTTGGCGCGGAAGCGGGCTTCTCCGGGCAGTTCGATGGCAAAGTCGGTGTCGCCGCAGGTGAGGAACTCCTCGCGGTTCTTCTCCGGGGCCACCTCGAAGAGCACCTCGCGCACCCAGTCGTCTTCCGCTGGGGGCAGGTCGGTGCTTCGGACCATGTCGCCCGAGACGCGGAACATCGGGGCTTCGCCGCAAGAAAGGTGCATGTCGGAGGCCTTCAGGTCGAGCATGCGGCGAAAGAGCGGGAAGAGGGCCGGTTCCAGGGGCTGCGGTTCGTGCGTGGAATGCGCGGCCGGGGCATGGGCGCTTTCGGAAGACGCGATCACGACGGTCTCGGACACGGCTTCGATGGGAGCTTGCGGGCGGCAGAGCGCTTGCATCCCGTTGGGGCCGGAACGCAGGCGGATGCGGAAGGTGGTGCCGGAACAGTCGTAGCGGAAGTCGACCTCGTCGCCCCGTTCGAATCGCTCCAGCACATGTGCCGGGGCGATCTCGGCAATGAGTCCCGCCACGGTCTGGGCGTGGAGGTTCTCCGCCGTCATGGCCCGTGATTGGCCTTCCAAAACGAAGAGGATGGGCTTGCCGCCCTCCATCAGGAAATGGGTGGCGTTGTGATCCAGCTGGGATTGCAGGTAGGCGTCCAGGACAGCCATCAGAGGGCCCCTTCCATGGGCTGTACGGCATCGATGCCGTTCTTGTTCAGGATGGCGATTTCCAGGGCGGTTTCGATCAGCAGGAACTGGTCGGGCCCGTTGAGCACATCGCTCACGCGGTTGCGCGTGCTGGGCATCAGGAGGAAGACATTCCCGGAGATCCTGCGGTCCTGGTCCAGGAGGATCTCCACGGCGGCCTGGGGAACCCCCAACTGGCGAAGTTCCGTGACTTCCTGGAGGGGAAGTGGGCTGCTCATCCTCAGGATGGCGCTTTTGCGCATCAGCTGGACCTGACCATCGACCTTCAAGGGCAGGAACAGTTCGCTGTCATTCAGGCGCTGCAGTAGCCTCTCCGGTCCATGCTGGCCGAAATCGTGCAGGAACAGATGGGCCTGCAGTCGCTTGCCGCGACAGGTTTCGATGTCGAGAGGGATTTCACGGACACTGACGGCCAATTGATTCATGGGGCCCTGGCTCCTTCGGATGGGACAGCAATTCTATCGCTTGCATCTCGGTTCTTTCCAGTCATTTCTGCTGGATCGGGCAATTTGCCATGGTCTTCTCGGCGGAATGCCCGAGGATTCAGCGATGATAGGTGATCCTGCCATGATTCTTTGTGTCTACGCAATTGCTAGAAATTGGCACAAGGGTTGCTTTTAAAGTGTGCAACTTGAAGACGCTCGTCTTCATCCATTTCAACAACACACTTTGGAGTTTCTCATGCGCAAGATCCTTGCACTCGCCCTCGTTGCTTCCTTCGCCGCTCTCGTCGCTTGCAACAAGACCGAAGAGGCCAAGCCCGCCGTCGACAGCACTGTCGCAGCTCCCAAGGCCGACACCGCTAAGAAGGACACCGCTAAGAAGGACACCGTCAAGGCCGACACCGCCAAGAAGGACACCGCCAAGAAGGCCGAAGCCAAGAAGTAATCCGACTGCACCCTTTTCGGTGCGGTTGATTGGCCCTGTCCTGCGATTGCAGGGCAGGGTTTTTTGTTTGGTGCACGACGAATGGATCGGGCAGAATGCCTGCTGCCAGGACGCAATGCCCGGTCACAACGGGGCATTTGGGGGCATTCTCGAGACAATGGCAGAGTTTGAGTTCTTCAGTTGATCTGGCACAGTGATTGCGATTGTAAAGGTCAACTCGAAGGCATTCGCCTTCAGCCATTTAAAACAACACACTTCGGAGTTTCTCATGCGCAAGATCCTTGCACTCGCCCTCGTTGCTTCCTTCGCCGCTCTCGTTGCTTGCAACAAGAAGGAAGAGGCCAAGCCCGCCGTTGACACCGCCGCAGTTGTCGACACCGCCAAGAAGGATACCGCTAAGAAGGATACCGTCAAGGCCGACACCGCCAAGAAGGACACCGCCAAGAAGGCCGAAGCCAAGAAGTAATCCGACGGCACCCTTTTCGGTGCGGTTGATTGGCCCTGTCCTGCGATTGCAGGACAGGGTTTTTGTTTGGTGGAATCGGTGATCTGCAGGCGGGCCTGCAGCCGCATCAGTCCTGGTGCCACTCCACCCGCAAAGGCCACAGCTGCTCCAGCCGGGACGGGTAGCTTGCCTTGAGAAACAGGGCATTGGCGCGCAGGAGATCTTCGTGTAGCCGATCGAGGTCGATCAAGTCGTCTTCGTCCAGTTCGACAGCATCGGCGAAGTTCTTCGGGCAGAAATCGACGGCATCGCCTTCGCCCTCGTTGCGCAGCAATAGGGCATGGCCATGGGTGCGGCAGATGACCGGGCGATTGGCGTAGTTCCGGCAGTTGCCGTCGCGACCAAGCAGGGAGCACAAGGGTTCACCTGGATGGAGTTCCGATTCGAGTCCGCTGTCGCCTGCCAGAACACCGGATTCGTGCAAGGCCGCCCATTCCACTGGAAGCAGCGTTCCGATCCGTCGGCAACAATGATGACATCCCGCCCGGCAGGCATAATGCCCGGCAAGTCGCGTGGTGGCGGCTTCGGCCCAGGTGTCCAGGCGCGCCGTCAAGAGTTTCCAAGCGGAAAGGTCCCACGGCGCCTCGGGCTCGATGGCAAGGAAGGCCTCGCCGCCGATGCGGTTCTCAGGGGATGTGGGCATCAGCTTCCATGGCGTTCAGGAAATCTGCCTGGCTTTTCAAGAGGGCATGCTGGCGGGCGAAATGGCTCTGGCGCTGGAGTTCGAGGGTCGAGATGTCGGCCTTGAGGCGAGCCACATGGTCGTGGAGCTCGCGGGCGTTGGCCTGGGCCTGCTGCTGGGCGTCGCGCAGGATGAGTTCGGCTTCCTTTTCCGCCTGGCGGCGCGTCTCGTCCAGGGACTTCTGGACGGTGAGAGCGGCGTCCTGGAGGTTCTGCTCGATCAGGCGGTAGTGCCCGAGCCGGTCTTCCAGTTGCTTGGCCGCCTCGCGGGCGCGGGCCGTCTCGTGCTTGAGCTCCTCGAGCTCGCCGGCCACGGCGTCGAGGTAGGCGCGCACCTCCTCCGGGTCGTAGCCGCGCAAGGTGCGTCGGAATTCCTGTTTGCGGATGTCGATGGGCGTGATGTTCACGAGGGATGCTCCGGAGGGTTCAGGAAAGCAGGAAGCGCACGGCCACGAAGCCGATCCAGGCTAGCAGCAGTGCGACGGCAGGGGAAAGGTCCCATCCCAGGGGGCGGGGCAAGTGGCGGCGGATGGGGTCCAGGAGCGGACGGGTGATGACGTCCAGGGCCCTTACGAGGGAGTTGCCCCGAGCCACGCGCAGGCCCGAGAGCACCGCGTAACTCACCAGCAGGAAGAGGCTCACGTAGCCCAGCAGGAAGATCCATTGCCGCACGAAGCTCTGGAAGCCCATCAGGAACGGCTTCCGAACAGGGCCGTGCCCACGCGCACCATGGTGGATCCCTCGGCGATAGCGACCTCCAGGTCGTCGGACATGCCCATGGACAGCACCTCGGCATCGGGGAAGGATTCGCGCAGGCGCGAGAGCATCTGACGCGCGCACGCGAAGGCGGGGCGGGCCGCCTCGGGGCCGCCTTCCAGCGGGCCCATGCACATGATCCCTCGGATGCGGACATTTGTCAGATCCTGACAAATGGGCAGGAGTTCCTGGAACTCGTCCGGGGTGAAGCCGCTCTTGGTCGGCTCGTCGGTGAGGTGCAGCTGCAGCAGGATGTCCGAGACGGTTCCCGTCTCCTGGGAGATCCTGTGGACGGCTTCGAGCACGGACCTGGTGGCCACGCCGTGGATCAGGGAGGTGACCGGAAGTAGTTTGCGGATCTTGTTGCGCTGCAGCGGCCCGATGAAGTGCAGGCGGGCGCCTTCCACGGGGAACTTCTCCAGGGCCTCCTGGACGTAGTTCTCGCCGAAATCGGAAAGTCCCGCTGCGCGGGCCTCCAAGATGCTCTCGCGGGGATGGCGCTTGCTGACCGCGAGCAAGGCAATGTCGGTTGCGGGGCGGCCTGCGGCGCTGGCTGCTGCTGCGATCCGCTCCCTGACGCGTTCGAGGCGCTGGACAAATTCCGTCATATTATACCTGCAATCCCAGTTCCGAGAGCGCGGGCAGGTCCTGCGCGACGAACCACAGGTTCGCGCCTAGGCGGCCTGTGTCGATGGCGCGCATTTCCATGGCGTCGGGCTGCGGCACGCTGAGGTTCAGGCAGCCGGCGCGGGCGGCTCCCAGGGCCTTTTCCACGACGCCTCCGACCGGGAGGATGGAGCCAGAGAGCGACAGCTCCCCGGTGAAGGCGTTGGTGGTGGCGATCGGTCGGCCGCTCAGGGCCGAGGCCATGGCGACCAGGATGGGCCATCCCAGGGAAACGCCGTCCTTGGGACCGGCGGGACCGCTTACGTGGATGTGCCAGTCGAGTTCGCGGACGCTTTCCAAGTCTGTTCCCGATCTGCGGTGCAGGACGGCAAGTCGGCTGCGGGCCACGCGGGCAGCCATCTCGGCCTGCGGACCGGCACCGGTCACGGTGAGCCGTCCCTTGCCCGGCAAGTGGAGGGCTTCCACGCGAGCGATGTCTCCTCCCCACGAGGAGACCATCATGGCATGGACGCAGCCGACGGGGAGTTCGGCCTCCAGCGGCTCGGACGGCAAGGCCTCGGTGCCCAGGATGCGGTGGGCCCAGAGCAGGTCGATGGGGAAGTCGGCGACGCTTCGGATTTCACGGGCGCGGCGACGGCACAGGCGGGAAAGGCGGTCCACGAAGCCGTGCCATCCGCTCTCGCGCAGGCCGCCCGACAGCGCGATGTCCAGGATCTCCTCCTGCAGGAATTCCTGGGGATCCAGCCCGAAGTGGGCGCACAGGTCGGGTATCAGGTGGCTCCAGGCAAGCTTTCGCTTCTCCAGCAGGGAGAAACCGTGCATGGCGATCTGCGGCAGGCGGTGCGGTGCCTCCGGAGGTGGGGTTGGCGTGCGGGCGATCCAGACGACCAGTCCGGAGTCAGGCAAGGGCGCGGTCGTTCCGGCTTCGCGGAGGTGGACGTGTCCGGGTGGCGCCAGGTGCTGCAGCGACTCGGCCAGGTGGTGCTTCCCAATGCCGGCCGGGCCGTGGAGCATCACTTGGCGAAGGGCCGGGCGCGGTGCGATGCGCCGCGTGCGCCGCTCCAGGAACGGCGTGTCAAAGGACGATGCGTCGTCGTCGGTGCCCGGAACGGCGGTCTCCGGGTTGGCCAGGAAATCCAGAAGCTCCTCGCGCGCGGCCGCATGGGCCGGATGCAGGGCTTCCAGGTCCAGGGCGATGCTATTCATGCCGCGTGGCTCTGCCGGGGCTTGCCTTCCACGTAGAGGGGTGCCGACTTGCGCAGCACGGAATCGCGGGTGACGACAATTTCCGTCACGCCCTTGAGGTCCGGAGCGACGTACATGGTCTCGAGCAAGGTGGCTTCCAATACGGCGCGCAGGCCACGGGCACCGGTCTTGCGCGCCACGGTGGTCCGCACCACCTCCTTCAGCGCGTCTTCCTCGAAGCGCAGCTTCAGGCCGTCCAGGTGGAGCAGGTGCTCGAACTGGCGGGTGATGGCGTTCTTGGGTTCCGTGAGGATGCGCAGGAGCGTTTCCTCGTCCAATTCGTCCAGTGCCACGATCATCGGGATGCGGCCGATGAGTTCAGGGATCAGGCCGAACTGGATCAGGTCTTCGGGCTCGGTGTCGCGCAGCAGGGCCATGGTCTCGCGACCGCGCTTGGATTGGACCTCGGCGCCGAAGCCCAAACGGTTGGTGTGGACGCGGGCCGAGACGATCTTCTCCATGCCCTCAAAGGCGCCGCCGCAGATGAACAGGATGTTGCGGGTGTCCATCTGGATCAGGTTCTGCTCGGGGTGCTTCCGGCCGCCCTTGGGGGGGATGGAGGCCACCGTGCCTTCTAGGATCTTCAGGAGCGCCTGTTGGACGCCCTCGCCCGAGACGTCGCGGGTGATGCTGGGATTGCCGCCGCCCTTGCGGGCGATCTTGTCCACCTCGTCCACGAAGATGATGCCGCGCTGGGCGGCCTCGACGTCGTAGTCGGCCGCCTGCAGGAGGCGCACCAGGATGTTCTCCACGTCCTCGCCCACGTAGCCTGCCTCGGTGAGGATGGTGGCGTCGGCGATGGCCAACGGCACCTGCAGGAACTTGGCGATGGTCTGGGCCATCAGCGTCTTGCCCGATCCGGTGGGACCGATCAGGAGGATGTTGGACTTGTCCACCTGCACGGGGCTCTTGGCCGAGGCCTTGAACACCCGCTTGTAGTGGTTGTACACCGCGACCGAGAGAGCCTTCTTGCCGTGGTCCTGCCCGATCACGTACTGATCGAGGTGGGCACGGATCTCGGAGGGAGTGGGCAGCTTGCGCTTGTCCTTGCCGCTGTCCTTGTCTCCGGTTTCCTGGAGGATGTCGGAACACATGACGACGCACTCGTTGCAGATGTGCACCCCGGGTCCGGTGACCATCTTGGTCACCTCTTCGGAGGCCTTTCCGCAGAACGAACAACGGACCTTGGCGAAGCTGCGTGGTTTGCTCATGCCGTCTTGATTTCCCGCGACAGGATGTTGTCCACGACGCCGTAGGCGATGGCTTCCTCGGCGTTCATGTAGAAGTTGCGCTCGGCGTCCTTCTCCACGACGGCGCGATCCTTCTCCAGGTGCTTGGTCAGGATGTCGGTGAGGATCGTCTTGATCTTCAGGATCTCCTTGGCGGTGATCTGGATGTCGGCGGCCTGTCCGGTGGCGCCGCCCGAGGGCTGGTGGATCATCACGCGGCTGTGGGGCAGGATGTAGCGCTTGCCTTTGGTGCCGGCGGCCAGGAGCACGGCGCCCATGCTGGCGGCCGAGCCGATGCAGATGGTCGAGACGTCCGGCTTGACGTGGGCCATGGTGTCGTAGATGGCCAGGCCCGCCGAGACGGAGCCTCCGGGAGAGTTGATGTAGATGGTGATGTCCTTCTCGGGATCCTCGTACTCCAGGAAGATCAGCTGGGCGACGACGGCGTTGGCCACGTTGTCGTCGATCGGGGTGCCGATGAAGATGATCCGCTCCTTCAGGAGGCGCGAATAGATGTCGTAGACGCGTTCGCCGCGCCCCGTGGTCTCGATGATGGTGGGAAGGTACATGAAGGTCTCCTTTACCTGTTGACTATAGCAAAATGCAGGGGCTCGGAGTACCGGAGAGCCCGCTCCATGTTCTTCGGGCGTGGGTCCGGAAGCGAGATCAGAAGGACACATCCGCTTCGAGGGTGAGGCTCAAGCCGGCTGGAGGGGGCGATGGCGTTCCCAGCTCCTTGGCTCGTTGCTTGAGCTGCTGGGGAGAGGATGCTGTCTTGCCCTTGCCTTTGCTTGCGACCTTGAGCTGCTGCCAGGCCCAGGTGTTGGCGATCGATGCCGTGAGATTCAGCCAGTCCAAGGGACTCCAGACGGCGTTCCAGCCCAGTTCCACGTTGGTGTTGCGGGCTGTGGCACTGGACGTTTCGTTGCTCTTGCCGTTTGCACCTTGGGTGACGATCCTGCTGGTGCCCATGGGGACTGTGCTCCAGGTGAACCCGGCGCTGGGGCCGGTGCTCCAGTCGTCACCGCTCACGTTCATGCTGGCGCTGGCGCTCCAAAGGTTGGCGTAGGCCGAGGTGTCACTGACGGTGGTGTCGGAGATCAGGGCTCCGGTCTTGGCCTGCTTGACTGCGGTGCGGATGCGGATGTTGGTGTAGCTCTGGCTTTCGCGGCTCCAGCTGCCGCTCAGGCTCCAGTCGAACACGTCCAGGTCCTGGGAAAGCCCGATGCTCGCGCTGGGAATGGGGCGTCCCAAGTGGTTGTCGGAGATGCCTGCGCTTGCCGAGGCTGCGATGCCTGCGGGCAGGGATGCGGCCAGCCCGGCGTGTAGGTAGGCACCGTAGTCGTCGACACTGTCTTGGAACAGGCGAAAGCCCCGCGCCGTGAACGAAAGCCAGGACAGCGGCGATACGCTGGCTGCGAGGCTGGCCGTGGCGGAGTTCACGACGGTGGTGTGCGGGAGAGCGTCCTGGGCCTCGAGGTCCAAGGAGGGCGTGATGGCAAGGAGCTTCCAGCGGAAGCTGCGGGAGATGTCGAAGTCCACGGTGGCGCTGGCAGCGTGCCCGGAATCGGAGGAGTGGTATCCGCTCAAGGTCGCGCTCAAGGAAAAGTCTCCCCAGCCGTCCTTGCGGGGCGGCAAGGAATCGGGGGGCGATGCAACGGGGGCGATGGCGGAAGGTGCCGTATCGGGCAGGTGCGTCGAATCCGTCCCCTGGGCGAGCAAGGGGCCAGTCAAGCAAAGGATCAGGATCGCGAACGCCCCAAGACGTGTCATGCCGCAAAGCCTACCAAAAACGTCTCCCGAGAAACAGAAAACCCTCGGACCGGGATGGCTTCCGGACCGAGGGTCGATGTGCGAGCCGAAGGAAGGAGCTTAGCGCTCGCCGATCAGCCAGTTCAGGGTCTTGGTGCCGCGCAGCTCTTCGCGGACCTCGGAGACGCGACCGGAGCGCTTGAGCTCTTCGCGGATCTCCTCGACCGGCAGGGAGTACATCTCGGCGATTTCCTGGATGCGGGCGCCGACCTCGTCGGTGGTGGCGCGGATGTCTTCCTTGTCGGCGATCCAGCCGATGACGCGCTGGCGCTTCAGGAGCTTCTCGGCTTCAGGAGCCCAGATTGCCATCATCTGCTCGACGGGGGGCAGCTGGGTGCCCTGGCTCTGCATGCGGTTGTGCTGCCACTCGACGTAGCCGCGCACGCGTGCCTTGGGCACTTCCACGACGTTCTTTTCCAGGATGGAGTCCACGGCCTTGTCCCAGGCGGCTTCGCGACCGGCGCGGTCGGCGTTGGCCTTGAGGTCCTTCTCGATGCGGGCGCGGAAGGCAGCCAGGTCCTCGAAGCCGAACTTCTTGGCCAGGTCCTCGGAAATCTCGGGCAGCATGCGGGTCAGGACCTTCTCCACGGTGACTTCGTAGAGGCCCTGCTTGCCGCGGCTGGACTCGTCGGCGTAGTCCTCGGGGAAGGTGAACTCGATGGAGACTTCCTGGCCGGGCTTCACGCCGGTGAGGCCTGCGTCCACCTCAGGGATGCCGCGACCGATCTCCACCTGGAAGGCGGGAGCGGTGATGGCGCGCTCGACGCCGTCGATCACGATGCGGCGGTAGCTGGCGCCGACCATGTCGCCGACCTTGCTGGGCTCCTCGGAGTCCTTGACCTCGGCGGCGCGTCCGCGCATCTCTTCAAGGGTGGCGTCGATGTCGGAGGCCTCGACGGCCTTGATCTCGACGGGGATCTTGAGGTCGGCGTAGCCGGTCAGCTCGAGCTCGGGATCGACTTCGACCACGATCTTGAAGGACACCTCGCCGCCTTCGGGAGCGTCGAAGGTCTCGACGTTGCCGGGAGCCACGGGGACGATCTTCTCCTGGATACACGCGGCGCGCACAGCCTCTTCCACGACCTTGTCGATGGCCTCGTTGCGGATAGCGGCGCCGTAGCGCTTCTTGATCAGGTCCTTGGGCGTCTTGCCGGGGCGGAAGCCGGGCAGCTGGATGCCCTTGCGGGCCTCGTTCAGACGGGCTTCGAATGCCTTGTCGAGATCCGCACCGGGCAGCTGAATGGACAATTCCTTCTCGGTGGCGCTGCGGCTTGCGACAGTGACGTTCACGAATCTCTCCTTGAGTGATTTTGCTTCGATTTGTGGATATGATGCGAGAGGAGGGATTTGAACCCTCACACCTTGCGGCGCCAGATCCTAAGTCTGGTGCGTCTACCAGTTCCGCCACTCTCGCGATGTGTGGAAGGGGCGGAAATATAGATATCCGCGCGTCCCAATCAGAGAAGTCTTCGGACCGCCCCCAGGCTCAGGCCCCAGGCTCCCAGAAGTCGATGTTGTACTGGTAGCCCTGTTCTGTGAGGAACAGTTGCCGGTGCATGGAAAAGTCCTGCTCCCGGGTGTCGCGTGTCACGATGGTATAGAAGGACGCTTCGCGTCCGTCGCTCTTGGGGCGCAGGATGCGTCCCAGGCGCTGGGCCTCCTCTTGGCGACTGCCCCAGGTCCCGGAGATCTGGATGAGCACTGAGGCATCGGGCAAGTCGATGGCGAAGTTGCCCACCTTGGAGACGATGAGCACGCGGATGGCGCCGGTGCGGAACTCCGAGTAGAGCCGTTCGCGTTCCCGCTGCGGGGTGGCGCCGGTGATCAGCGGCACGTTCAGGTGCTCCGAGAGGCTGTTGAGCTGCGAGAGGTACTGCCCGATGATCAGGATGTTCTCGCCCTCGTGCTTCTCGATCAGCTGCTCCGTGAGGTGCGTCTTCATTGGGTTCTCGCTGGCCAGGCGCATCTTCTCGCGCTCGCCGGCTTCGGCGTACTTGACGTAGTGCTCCAGCGGCTGCGGGATGCGGAACTCGGTGCAGGTGGCGGTGGCGATCCAGCCGCGACCCTCGAGCACCTTCCACGGCACGTCGTAGCGCTTGGGGCCGATCAGCGAGAAGACGTCGGCCTCCTTGCCGTCCTCGCGCACCAGCGTGGCCGTTAGGCCCAGGCGGCGCATGGCCTGCACCTCGGCCGAGACGCGAAACACCGGTGCAGGCAGCAGGTGCACCTCGTCGTAGAGGATCAGGCCCCACTTGTGGTCCTTGAAGAGCGAGAAGTGGGGAAAGTCCGACTCCTTGTCGGCGCGCCAGGTCAGGATCTGGTAGGTCGCCACAGTGACCTGCCGGATGTCCTTGTTCATGCCGGTGTACTCGCCCACCTGTTCCGGATCGAGGTGGGTCTTGTCCAGGATCTCGGCGATCCACTGGCGCACGGCCACCACGTTGGTGGTCAGCACCAACGTGCGGGTCTGGCACAGGCTCATGGCGGTGATGCCCACGATGGTCTTGCCCGCGCCGCAGGGCAGCACGACGGTGCCTGCGCCGCCCTTCTCGGAACCGGCGGCGTAGAAGACCTCGGCGGCCTCGATCTGATAGTCGCGCGGGGCGAAGGGCTTGCCGGTCCGGGTGGTGTCGCGCAGGCGCACCGCCAGCGGTTCGCCCACCGAGTAGCCGGCCAGGTCCTCGACCGGCAGGCCGGCCAGGGTCAGGGCCTGCTTGACATGCCCGCGGTAGCGGGCGTCCACGCGGATGCCGCCTTGGGGATGGGCTTCCAACAGCCACTCGCGGGCGGCCTTGACGCTGCGGGCCTCGGAGAGGAACAGCGGATCGTCGGCCTCCAGGACCAGATCGTCGCCGCGCTTGAGCAGGCGGACCATGCCGTAGCGGCCCATGTACTGGGTGATCTCGCGGCGGACGTTCCCCGGCACGGGAAAGCGCGAATGGCTGTCGAGGGATTCCAGCACCTCGGTTGCGCTGTGGCCGGTGCTGGCGGCGTTCCAGAGCGAGAGGTGGGTGATTCGGTAGGTGTGGATGTATTCCGGACTCTTCTCGAGCTCCGTGAATGAGGCAATGGCATCGCGCGCGGCCATGTACCCGGGGTGATTGACTTCCAGCAGGAGAGTCAGATCTCCCTGTACGATCAGAGGTTTGTCCGGACCCATAGAAACGCGAAACTAGTAGAATGCGCGCGGCTTGGCGTTGGATTTGCGTCAATGGCTCGATATGGTGCGCCTGGCCGGGGCGTAACCGGCCTAGCTTGCGAGCTTGGGGTTGTTGCGGTGGCGGTCCTTGTCGCGGCCGGTCTTCTTCTCGATGGTCTTGCGGAAAGCCTCAGTGAGGTCCACGCCGGTCTGGTTGGCTAGGCACGTGAGCACCCACAGGATGTCGGCCATCTCATCGCCCAGGTCGCGGCCCTTGTCTGACTCCTTGAACGACTGCTCGCCGTAGATGCGCGCGATCAGGCGCCCCAGCTCGCCGACCTCCTCGGTCAGCTGGGCGAAGTTGGTGAGCTCGTTGAAGTAGCGCACTCCGATGGTGCGGATCCACTGGTCGGTCTGCTGCTGCATCTGGCGCAGCGAGACGTCGTCGGGCTTGGGCTCGAAGGAGACGGGTTCGAATTGGCGTTCGATCATGGACGCCAATCTACCTAAAGGCCGGAGAGCTCGGTGGCATTGCCGGGGAAGGCGTGGCGCACGCAGGCGGCGAAGTCGTCGGGCCAGGGGCTCTCGAACTCCATGGTCTTCCCTGAGCCGGGATGGATCAGGCGCAGGCGACGGGCGTGCAGCGCTTGCCGCGCCACGTTTGACAGGATCTGTCTTCCCTGAGCGCGTTCCATGGGCGGGACTGTGGTCATGTAGTCCTGGGCGCCGCCGTACACCGGGTCCCCGATCACGGGACACCCCCGATAGGCCATGTGCACGCGGATCTGGTGGGTGCGTCCGGTCTCGAGGCAGCATTCCACCAGCGAGGCCGGGGCACCGGCCTGCAGCACGCGGACGTTGGTGGCGGCGGTGCGGCCGCCCGGGACCACTGCCATGCGGATGCGGTCGGTGGGATGGCGTCCGATGGGTGCCTCGATGCGCTCGTCGTTGGGCTGACCCCAGACCATGGCGTGGTAGGTGCGGCCGAGGCTCTTGTCGGCCAGCTGGGCGGCCAGGTGACGGTGCGCGTCGTCGCGCAGGGCGACCACCAGGAGGCCGGAGGTGTCGCGGTCGAGGCGGTGCACGATGCCGGGGCGCAGCGGGCCGTTGACCTCGGAAAGCTGCGAGAAGCGGAAGGCCAGGGCGTTTGCCATGGTGCCGTCGGGGCAGCCTGCGCCGGGGTGCACGGTGAGTCCGGCCGGCTTGTCGATCACCGCGATCCACTTGTCCTGGTAGAGCACGGTGAGCGGGATGTCCTGCGGGATCACGCGCTCGGGCGGCAGCGACTCCACCGGGAACGACAGGACGGAGATGGTCTCGCCGCCCTGGAGGGTGTGGCTGACCTTGCGCACGCGTCCATCCACCAGCACCTGCCCGGAGGAAAGCAGATCCTTCAGGCGGGTGCGGGACCACTGGGGATAGTGGTCGGACAGCAGGGCATCGAGCCGGTCTGCGCCCTCTTCCTCCACGATCCAGGTGTCCAGAGGAGTGGTTTCGACAGGATCTGTCAAAGCGAGGCCGGTTCGCTGCTGCGGGTTCGAAGCTTGAATACGTTCACGTCCAGGTAATCTGCAAGAACAAGGAATCCGACGCCCACGCACACGAGGGAGTCGGCGACATTGAAGGTGGGCCAGCGCCAGGCCACGTCGGGGATGCCCCAGCTGATGAAGTCCACCACGCGTCCGATGCGCCACCGGTCGACGAGGTTGCCGACGCCGCCGGAGATCACCAGCACCACGCCCAGGCGGGTGGCCAAATGGCCGGTCGGCCGGTTGCGGTACAGCACGGCAAGGCCCAGGAAGGCGCCCGTGGCGATCAGGGTGAAGAACAGGTTCGGGCTCAGGAAAGGCAGCAGCCTCTGCGGGGTGATACTGAAGGCCGCCCCTTTGTTGTAGGCCAGCGTGAACCAGAACCAGTCGCCGACCACCTTCATGGGCTCGCTGGAATAGAGGAAGCCGTCGATGGCCTTGAAGTTCCCGAGAGTGGCCACGGCCCACAGTTTGGAGACTTGGTCCAGGAGAATGCCCAGGGCGAAGATCGCGGCGTGGACGGGCAGCTTGGAGAGGATGCGAGTCAGGCGGTTCATGGGCGTTCCAAGGCGGCGCGCAGGCGCTCGTTGCGTCGGCGGAACATGCCGCCGATCAGGGTGTTGGAGGAGGCGCACACCAGGGTGGTGCGCATGATGTGGGTCACGGCCTTGCGGCCGATCTTGACGCGCTGGGTCGGGTCCAGCACGTCGGGCAGGCGTTCGCCGAGCTGGACCAGGGTGTCCTGGGCCATCAGGAGCGGCCACAGGCAGAACAGCCGGATGCGGTAGGCGCGGCGCGGCAGGTCCAGGATGTAGGCGTGGGCCGTCTCCACTTCGGCTTGCGCCAGCAGCAAGAGCTCAGCCAAGGCGCGGGTGGCGGCGGCGCGGGCCTCGGGAGAGGTGCAGTTGCGGGCCTCGAGGCCGTGGCGGCGCCACAGCTCGTCGGGCACGAAGACCGTCTGGCGGGAGTGGTCGGCGGGGATGTCGCGGGCGATGTTCACGTACTGCAGCGCCAGGCCGAATCCCACGGCGCGCGAGCGCAGCCGCTCCAGGCGGCCTCCCGCGATGGAGGGCTCGTGCCAGGCGAACAGGTCGCACAGCAGGAGGCCGACTAGGCCTGCCACGTAGTAGCAGTAGTCGCGCAGGTCTTCGATGGTTCCCAGAGCGAACCATCCGTCCTCCCCGCGCAGGGCGGCGTACTTGGCCATGCCTTGGCACATCTCGATCACGCGGGCGTCGATGGGGTGGCGGGCGCCGTCCTCGAGCTTGGCGTACTCGGCGAAGACCGGCTCGCAGTGCCACGACAGGAACTGGTCGTCCTCGGTCGAGTCCTTCCAGAAGGTCGGCAGGTGCTCGCGGAAGGTGCGCACGGCCTCCATGTTGGGGCCTTCCGGGCGGAAGCAGGCCAGGAACAGCTCCAGGAGCCGGATGCGTTCGGAAGCGGGCAGGACGCGGTCGTCCTCCACGGTGTCGGCGATGCGGCAGAACAGGTAGGCCAGCCGCACGGCGTTTTCCAGCGGACTGGGCAGCACGCGGATGTTCAGGGCGAAGGTGCGGCTGACCCGCTTCAGCCACTGGCGCGCGAAGGCGGGACCGGCGGCGGGATCGCCTTCGAGGATGTCTTGACGCAACGAGTCCAGTTTGTTCACTGGCGCCAAAGATACGTTGTCGAACGCGTCCCCGATTCGGATCGAATCGATGGGGCCAGCTCAGCTGTGGTCGGAGGGTGTGCCCAGCAGCAGTTTCAGGTTGCGGACGGTCTCGTCCATGCGGGAAAGGATGGCCTGGATCCCCGATTCGCTCTCCGGGAAATGCACTTCCAGCTGGCGCTGCAGGATCTCGAGGGCCTGCAGGTAGGGCATGACCTCGGGGGAGACGCTGCAGGAGCAGGCATGGACCTGCCGCATGGTGCTGTGGATGCGGGCCGCGACCAGCAAGCGGGCGCTGAAGAGGTCCCTGCGGATGGGCTTGGTCAGGAAGTCGTCCACACCGGACTGGATGGCGGTCTTGAATGCATCCGGGTCCTCGTCGGCGGTCAGGAGCACGAAGTAGAGCAGACCGCTGCGTTGCTGGGCGCGCAGTGCCTGGCAAAGCTCGGTGCCGCCCATGCCGGGCATCAGACCGTCTGAAAAGACGGTGGCGGAAGGTATGTCCTGGAGCAGCGCCAACGCCTCTTCGCCGGAATGGGCGATCAAGGGGCGGTAACCGGCATCCTCGGCCCACTTGGACAGCAGCTTGAGGAACAGAGCGTTGTCGTCCACGAGGATGACGACCTCCTTGTCCGGAGCTGATACTTCGTTAGGCATGGCTTCTCATGGTAACAATACGTGGAGCGGGGGCGCAAGGAAAAGGCCACCCCCGCAGCTTGCGGAAGTGGCCAGATTTCCTGATGGACGATTTTCGGCTCGGTTCAGATGGTCTGGCCGGCCACTGCGGTCTCGATTCCCTCGAACACGCCCTCGAACAGGGGACTGGTGAGGTAGCGCTCGCCGGCGTCGGGCAGGATCACCACGATGGTCTTACCGGCAAAGGCCGGATCGGCGGCCAAACGGGCAGCTGCGGCCACGGCGGCACCCGAAGAAATGCCCGACAGGATGCCTTCCTCGGAAGCCAAGCGCCGGCCAAATTCCAGGGCTTCTGAGGAGACGACCTTCTCGACGCGGTCGATCAGGGACACGTCCAATACGCCGGGGATGAAACCGGCTCCGATGCCTTGGATCTTGTGCGGACCGGGCTTGATGTCCTCGCCAGCGATTCTTTGGCTGATGACCGGGCTTTCGGCTGGTTCGACCGCTACCGTGAGGATCGCCTTTCCCTTGGTGTTCTTGAGGTAGCGGGAGATGCCGGTGATGGTGCCACCGGTGCCCACGCCTGCGATGATCACGTCGACCTTGCCTTCGGTGTCTTCCCAGATTTCGGGGCCGGTGGTCTTCTCGTGGATGGCGGCGTTGGCCGGGTTCTCGAACTGCTGGGGCAGGTAGAACTTGCCTGGTGCGGATGCTGCGATCTCCTCGGCCTTGGCCACCGCGCCCTTCATGCCCTTGGCGCCTTCGGTCAGGACGATGTTGGCACCCAGGGCCTTGAGCACCTTGCGACGTTCGATGCTCATGGTCTCGGGCATGACCAAGGTGAGCTTGTAGCCGCGGGATGCTGCGACGTAGGCCAGCGCGATGCCGGTGTTGCCTGAGGTCGGTTCGACGATTTCCACGCCGGGTTTGAGGATGCCCTTCTCTTCGGCATCCCAAATCAAGGCGGCACCCAAGCGGCACTTCACGGAGTAGGCGGGGTTGCGTCCTTCGATCTTGGCCAGCACCGTGGCGCCGCCGGGGGCGACGCGGTTGAGGCGCACCAGCGGAGTGCGGCCGATGGAGAGGGAGTTGTCGTTGAAGAAGCTCATGCTCGACCTCGAATGGATTTGTGAGTATTCCTATTCCCCACATAGGGATTATAGGAATAAACATACAGAGCAATTGGCGAGGAGTCAAGCGTTGTTTGGAAAAACTGCCGAGAGCGTCGGAAGAGTATTATTTAGTCAACATGCGACGTGCCCTCCTTGGCCTCATCCTGCTCACGGCCCCTATTTTTGCCTGGAATCTTTCCGATGTCTCCCGCATCGCCTTGGACCGCAATCCAAGGCTTGCCGAGGATTCTGTGGAACTCGATCAGGCCCGCAACAACTACGACAAGGTGAAGTACGGCGCGATCCTACCTCGCTTCGAACTTGGAGTGGCTTACGGTCCTGCCCCAGGTTTCCGCTACGACACAGCTTCCAATGCGCTCACCCACAAGGTGGACTCGGTTCGCATGTATTCCTGGTGGCCGCTGGGACCTTACTTCGGCACCCAGATCAGTCTTGCCCAGCCGCTGAACGTGGAACAGCTGCGCAGCGGCCTGAAGGCGGCCCGCAGCGGCATTGCGGTGGAGCAGCACAAGCTCTTCGGCAAGCGGCAGGGCTATCTCAAGGAGGCGTCCGAGTACTACCTGGGATACGTTTTTGCCCGCACCATGATTGACTTGCTGGAGCCTGCGCTTTCCAAGCTCGACAAGGCCGATTCGAGCTTGCAGGCCAAGCTCGACAACGACGAGGAAGGCGCCAGCCAGACCGAGCTCCTGCAATTGCACTGCAATCGCCTGACGGCTGACAAGGGGCTTGAGGATGCGCGCACCGGCCTGGAACGGGCCGAGAAGGGCTTGCGCTTCGTGCTGGGGCTGCGGCCGGAGGAACCGCTGCTGATCGAGGAAAAGGAGCTGTTCCAGTTCGAGGACCTGGGAACGTGGGATTCGGTCAAGGGTACTATGGATCCGGCCGAGTTGCGCCAGCTGCGCTCGGGGATCGAAGCCCGCTCGGCGTTGGTGGACCTGCAGAAGGCTCAGATGGGCCCTACCATCGCCATCTTTGCCGACCTCAGCTACACCAAGGCGTGGGTGGCCAACCGCAACGACGCCAACAAGGACGTCCTGATCACCGACCCCATCAATTCCCTGAGCGGCAAGATCGGGTTGGGTTTCAACTGGCAGTTGAACTTTTGGTCGCGCAGTCGCAGCTACATCTCTGCGCAGCTGGATCTCGAGGCCTTGCGCCGCAAGGAAGCCTACGCCCGTCCAGGACTTGAAGCCCAATTGGCCGAAGCCTTCATCCGCTACCAGAGCCTGGGCCGCAAGCTCGCCTTCACAGAAAAGGCTCGCAATGCCGCCGAAAGCTGGCTCAAGGCTGTGGCCTTGCAGGTGGATGCCGATTCCACCCGCGAGCGCGATCTGGTGGCACCGTACCAGAAGTACATTGACCTTCAGCACGAGTACTTCGATGTGGTCTACCAGCGCGACCTGCTGACGCTGGAGATCCTCCAGAAGACAGGTCACCTGACTCCGGAAGTCCTGGCACGCCGCAAGCCTTGAGCCTCCTGGAGCGCAAGGCTTGGGGACTGCTCAGGGCCGCTTCGAGAAGGTCCGCTCGAGCCCTGCGATCAAGGAATCGCGTTCGGCCGGACTGAGCCGCGCTTCCTTGTGCATCCAGGTATAGGGGAGCATGGGCATTTCGCCATCCCGGATCTCCTTGGTGATCTTCTTGGCATTCTCGGTCCCGTCGATGTTCTGGAAATCGAGGTTCTCGCGCCCCTCGTGCAGATGATGCACGAGCACCCAGCGCACGGGTGCGATCTGTCCGTACCAAGGGAGCTTGGCCTCGTGGCTGTGGCAGTCGAAGCAGGCGCGCTGGGCCAGTGCCCTGGTGGTAGGAGAGTCCCAGGCAGGTTCTTTGACGGGCGGAGGATTGTCGAAGGCCGGGCGGACGAGCTGAGCCAGCAGCAGGATCGCGGGGATGGCAAGGAACAGGCGGATCTTGTGTTTCACAGGCAGTGACCTCAGGCAGGATTTTGTTGGAATCGGTTCCGACAATCTAGCAGGTCCTGGGGATGCGGACCTATGGGCGTTCGCCGGACTCCGGGTTGTCGTAGGCCTGTGCGGCCTTCAGGACCTTTGCGGCCAACAGCGCAGCGCTGGTCAGGGCGGTGATGGCGAGGCCCAGGCCAATCAGGGCGGGCGGATCGAGGCGGCCTTCCCGCAACGACCGGAAGAGGTCGCTTGCGCTATCGCCGGCCCAGGTCAGCAGCAGGATGCGCGGCAGGATGCCGATGGCCGTGGCGGCCAGGTAGCGCAGGAGCGGTTGGGTGCCGACGGCCAGGAGGGCATTGGTCCAGGCGAAGGTGGATACCGGAGCGATGCGCAACAGGATCGCGGCGGGGAATTCCCATCGATCCAGCGCACGGGCGATGTGGCGGGTGCGTGGGATTGCATCCAGACGTTCCCGCAGTTCGCTGCGGAAGACGTGTCGGATGGTCAGGAAGCCGGGAAGCGAGGCCAACAACATGCCTGCGAAGACCAACGGTGTCCCGCGCCATCCGAAGGCCGCGCCGGCGGCGAGCATGGTGGTGTTGGAAGGGACGATGCCCAAGGCCAGGCCGGGGAGCGCGACGAGGAGGAATGTCCAAGGCGACTGGGAATAGTCGGAGAAGGCGCTGCCCAGCAGGAGGCCGCTTCCGAGCAGTCCGACCAGCGGACCGGCGCCGAGATGGATTCCCAGCAGGATGCGGGACAGTCGACCGGTTGTCTTCATGGCGTGAAAGATGCATGCCTTGATGGAAGGTGACATCTGATCCGCAACATGAATTTGGCGGTCCTTGCGATCGCAGTCCCCGGTGCTTGCCTCGACAAGGCTTTGGTGCCATAATGGGAGACGTTGCAGGAAGAGTGTTTGCTTTCGCAATTGCTGCAAGGACCGGAGCGCAATATGACAGATCCTGAGCCCATGCGAGTGGTTGTGGTGGATGACAATCCGCTGTTTCGCTGCATGCTGGTCCGATGGATCATTGACATGGGACATGATGCCGTCGCTGTGGAGGATGGGCTTTCTGCGCTGGAATGCATACGGGAAGGCAAAGCGCAGGTCGTGGTCTCGGATATGATGATGCCGGGGATGTCGGGGCTGGAGCTTTGCCGGTACCTTCGCAAGGACCAGGAACGCAGGGCGCTCTATTTTCTGCTGATCACGGGAGACGACACCAAGGAGCGCATGCGCGAGGCATGGGATGTCGGGGTGGACGACTTCCTATTGAAGCCGATCTCAAAGGATGCGCTAGCGAGTCGACTTCGGATCGCCAGTCGGATGAATCGCCTGGAAGCGGAGGTGGAGCGGCGTACCAGATTGACCGATGAGAGAGTGCGGCTCTCTCTGGCTTTGAAGGAGCAGGAACGATTGGTCGCGGTGATTGCTCATGAGCTCCGCACTCCGCTAGGGGGGATTCGGATGGTGAGCGATATTTTCCAGATGCGCCAGTCGGAGCTTCCCGCAGGATTGGATAAGGCTGCGGGGATGTTGCAGCAGCAGGTGCTGGGCATGGTAGAAACCATCGAGAATTTGCTGGCGACATCGGTCAGTTCGGATCGAGGGGTCATTCAATGGAAACCGTTTGATGTGCCCTCGACGATCCGCGAGGCTGTTGCCTCGATAGATCACCTGAGGCCATTGGGGGTGACGATCGCGCTGCGCTTGCCGGAATCCCTCTCGATGCTGGGTGACCAGGAACGTGTGCGACGCTTGGTCGTGAACCTCCTGAACAATGCTGTCCGTCACGTGCGCAAGGGATTCATCGACGTGTCATTGCGGAAGTTGGCCGAGGATCAGGTGGAGTTGTGTGTTCAGGACAACGGCGAGGGAATTTCTCCCAAGGTTCTGTCGGTGCTGGGAGAGCCGTTGCTTCTCAATTCCAGCAACCTCGATGCGGATCGTCAGGCCAGAGGATCGGGACTTGGTCTGGCCGTCTGCAAGGAAATTGTCGCAAGGCATTCCGGCTCGTTGTTCATCGAATCGGCGGTGGGGATAGGTACGCGGATCCGCGCGATCTTGCGGAGCAATCATGCCGTCCCATCTCCGGTGCGGGCTGACGATTGCCTGTACGCCAGTGTCCTTCCGTGCCAAGTACGCGAAGGAAGCAATGCCTGTCACGATTGCTCCGAAGAATGTCTGTTCAGAAAGGGTGGAATCTGATGCGCATCATGCTTGTGGATGATCAAGCGATCTTTCGTGATCCGGTGGCCATGGGCCTGGAAGGTTGCGGATACACCGTTACGTGCGCCGATAGCGCTACACAGGCATTGAATCTGCTGGCGCGCTTCATGCCTCAGTTGGTGGTGGTAGATCTTTCGATGCCGGCCATCAACGGCCTGGAGTTCATCAAGTATCTGCGTTCGCGTGGGCATTACCGTCTTTTGCCGGTCATCATGCTCACGGCCCACGGCGATCCCGCGTTCATCATTGAGGCAGCCAAGCTCGGGGTGCGCGATTACCTGCTCAAGTCGTCCTTTTCGCTTCTTGAATTGAACCAGCGCATCCAAGCCCACATGGCCAAGATGTCGCCGGGCCAGCAGCCCTCGAGTTTGCCCATGAGCTCCAGCGTGGTGGATGTGTTGCCTCCTCCAGGACAGCACCAGACGGCCATTGCGCCGTCGAGCGAGCTTCCGAAGATCTCCATGGAGGAGCTGCTCAACGGGGTATCCCTGCTTGCCCTGAAGCCCCAGGCGGCCAAGGTGATGGCGATCTGTGCATCACCCGATGCAAGCCTTGCCGAGCTTGAGGCAGAACTGAAGCAGAATCCAGTCCTGGCGGCTAAGATCCTGCAGGTTGTGAACACCACAGCCTATCGCCGTGGGGCGCCGGTCAACAAGCTCAATGACGCGATTTCCTTGCTGGGGATGACGAATCTGCGCAACGTGGTTTCTTCTGCAGTGGTCGAGGACGGCATTCTCACGGAAATGGTGGAGGAGGATGCTTGGCGGGCATGGCAGAATTCCTTGGCACTGGCGAGAGTGATGGGAGCCGTCGATGACCCCAAGATCGGCCCGTTCCCTGGTTCAGGATACATTCTGGGGCTTTGTGCGAATCTTGCCCCCATGTTGGTCGCCAACTTCATGGGCGACCGCTATCAAATGATTCGCAGCCATTGCGAGAGCCACAAAGTCTCTCCATTCAAGGCTCTGGAGCAGATCTTTGGACATTCGACGGATGAGATCTACTCGGAGGTGCTGGCAAGGGTCGGTCTACCTGAGCAGATCACCTCGGTGTTGACAGAGTTCAGCAGCATCAATTCCGGAGCCAGCTTTGAGAGCATGAGCCGCACGGTGCGGGTCATGGACGCGTCGAACCAGTGGTGCCGCGCCATGGGGTTTTCCATGCTGCCGTTCATGCCGTTGCGTGCCGTTTCCAAAGAAGAGGCGAGGGAGACGTCAGCATTGGCAAAGGTGCCATCCCAGCTGGGAGAAATTCGTACGGAGGTCATGTCGCTTTCCTACGAGTTCACGCGGGACAGCAAACAACTGCGGAAAATCCTCGAAAAGCCCTTCTTCACCCAGCGCGAGGACATCCGTGTGGCCTTGCATTGCGATCCTTGGGTGATGGCGGAAGGGCCGATTCATCAGTTTTTGTCAAATATCTGCGATGCTCATGTGGCGAATCTGGAAGACTTCGACGACCCCAAGTGGACAGGTCTTGTGATCATATCCGATACGCCTCAAGGCAAGTTCCCGATGGGAGTTCCTTCGAAGACACCCTTGCTGGTGCTGCATCGGGTGCATCTGGAAAAGAAGGATCTGCCGCAGGGCGAACGGGTGGGTGCGCTGAGGCTGCCATGCCCGATGAGCGAACTGGCCAGGGCCGTACAGAGCTTTTGAGAGCTTTGCATGACGGTAGCTAGGAAGCCCCTCCCGGAGTCTCCGAAAGGGGAGTTTAACAAAATTTGTCTAATAAGAAGGCTTAGCGCGCGAGGGCGATCTTCTGCTCCAGGCTGGCAGCGCCCACGGCGCGGCAGCGGACCAGGTATAGGTGCCCGCGCAGGGAGCTCAGGTCGATGCGGCCGCTCTCGGTGCGCAGGGACGACACGGTGCGTCCGTCAAGGCTCATCACCTCGACGGTGGTGGACTTTCCCAGGAAGCGCGAAGGAAGTTCGAGCGTGTGTCCGTTCAGGCGGGCGGAGCCGCGGACCTGCGAGGTCTTGGCGATCCCGGTGATGCCGCCGAGGGCGGCCACGGCCAGGTCGCCGGCGCGGTTGAGGACGGCCCAGGCGGTGTGCTTGAGGGTGTCGACGCCCCAGGTGCCCAGGGTGTCGGTGCTCTTCCAGGCGCGCAGGGCGAAGCTCGGAGTGCCGCCGAAGTTGGACTGCACGGCATTCTGCCAGGTGCCGGCGACGGCGCGGGACAGAGCCACCTTGCCGCTCCTGAGGTCGGCAGCGCTGACCTTGGTGGTGTCGTAGCTCATGGACAGGGCATAGGCGGGTGTCTGCTCGCTGCCGATGCCCTGCAGGCCCCAGAGCGTGAGCTGGCTGCTTACGGCGCCGAGAGCCTCGCTCCAGCCGGTGCCCACCTGCTTGACGACGGCGCGCTTGGAGTAGTCGCGGACGGTGTCGGTGTTGGTGCCGCCCAGGATGGCAGCCTTGGTGCCTAGGGCCGAATCGGCCACGACCGAGAGATCGCCGCCCTGCTTCACGACGAACTCCCTGCCGTTGAGGCTGTAGCCGAAGCGCTCGCGCAGGGTCCATTTGCCAGTGAGGTCCGGGACGCTGGTGATGCCGCCGCCGACCTGACCCGAGGGAATACCCCAATTCTCGACGGTGACGCGGGGGCCGTCGACGGTCACGATGAAGTAGTTGATCTGGTAGAGCTCCTGGGCCAACTGGGTCTGGCGCAGATGCCCGAAGGCCGGCAGGTCGTAGGTGCTGTCCACGGACTTCGCGACGGGGGTGTAGAACTTGTAGCTGTCCGAGCCCAGGATGATGTCCTGCACCTGGATGGTGGAGTCGTTGGTGGTCGCGACCAGCGAACGGTTGAAGATGTGGTCGTGGCCGCCCAGGTAGTAGTGCACGCCGTTCTTCGCCAGCGAGCGGATGAAACGGTTGGTTCCCGAGCTGTCCTTGGAAGGATCGCTTCCGAACAGGTTGTCTGCGTGGTTCTCGGTGATCAGGCCCTTGTGTCCCAGCACGAAGGCGTGGTTGCTACCCGGACGCTTCGAGAGCGTGGTGTCGATCCAGACCAACTGGGAGTCGATGGCGTTGGGAATGGTGCTGTCGGCGGGACGGAACTGGTCCAGCAGCACGAAGGTCGCGTTCCCGACGTTGAAGGCGTAGCTCAGCCCGTTCATCGCGGTATTGGGGCTCGTGAAGCCCGAGCCCACGGTGAAGGTCGTTGGGGTCGCGCCGGGAAGGGTCGGGTGCAGTGTGGCGCTGTCGGTCCAATTGAAGGCGTCCAGAGGCGTCTTGTTCTGAACGCCGTCGCGGGTCTGCGGGAAGACTCGCAGGAATTCTTTGGTGTTGGCGCCAGCCTGCTCGTCCTCGTGGTTGCCGCGCAGCGGGAAGAAGCCGATGCCTGCGTTGTAGAGCTCCTGGGCCCAGGTGGCGCGCACGTCCATACTGGCCACGGCGCCGTCGTCGGTGATGTCGCCCACGGCGATCACGAACTTGGTTCCCTTTGCGATGAATTCCTTGTCCACCTGGCGTAGGATGTCCACGGCCACCGTCTTGGGGTTGCGGTAGCCGCTCAGGCTGTCGGCGTTCACGACGACCTTCACCGTCGAATCCTTGCCGCTGGCGGCCTTGAGAACGACGCCGTTGGCGTCCTTGACGGTCACCGTCTGGGTGACTGTCGCCGGCCATTGGGTGTCGGCGATCAGGCCGAACTTGAGGACCTCTGTCCGGGCCAGGCCGGAAAGCGTGAGGGTGATCCCCACGGCCAGGGGAAGGGTAGGAAGCTTGTTCACTTCGGTCTCCAGTCGGATTTGCGGGAAAGCACATGCTTCCCGTCAATGGGACGGAACCTACCCCTTGGATGTGTGGATTGGATTTCAGAAGATCATCAGATCTCTAAAGTGATTGTTTCGATGGGATTGCACGTTGTGGTTCATGAATGGAGGATGACTCCAGTCCGGAGCCATCACTGGATTGCCACGAGGCGCGAGAGCGAACCGGAACGAGTCTCCAGGTGCACGATCCAGACACCGTGGATTGACAGAATTTGTCTTGTACGCGGTTCGAGGCCTTCTCCGGGAAGCAGCTCGAAGGTCTTGACGACCCGGCCGTCTGGAGCCCGGACCGAGACGGTCCCGCCCAGTTTCTCCAGGTCGGCCTTGACGACGGAATGCTCCACGCCGACCGGTGGCGTCACGTCGGCGAAGGTGCGCGTGGCCATCAGTTCTGCGCCGTCCAGGAAGTTCTGCGGCGTGATGGTGCTTTGGGCATAGGCGATGTTGCCTGAATCGGCCATGTCGGAGTAGCGCACCAGGAACGGCCTGCGGAAGACCTCGACCTTGGAGAGCTTTTTGTCTGCGGGGATGTTGATGGCGAAGTAGAGCAGGTCCCAGCGCCAGGGGTGGTGGGCGATGCTCCAGTCGCGACTGACGGCGTCGTAGGGGTAGATGGCGGCGCGCTGGGTGCCGTCGGCGTAGGTGAAGCGCAGCGTCAGATCCTTGGCCCACCAGAAGTAATCGCCGTAAGGGCCTGAATTTCCCGCCTTGAGATCGGCGAAGGTCTTCGGGTCGGTGGGATCCAGGAGCTTGGGAAGCGTGCCGACGTAGGTCATCGGCCGGTAGAGGATGTTGACGTTGCGGTAGCGGGGATGGTAGGTGCCGTAGACCGTATACACCGGAACATTCCATTGTACGGGGTGCAAGAAGTCGTACTTCTCCTCGTCGAGCTTTTCCTGGGGCTGCGTGGCGCCGCGCACGAACGACCGGTTCCCGGAGACATCGCTCTGCAGGATGGGAAAGCCCGAGCGCTCGGGCATATGGAAGGCCTGCTGTGCGCCGAAGTAGGGAACCGTGCCCGAATGCTCGCCCGTATTCCCGTGGAGGAACTCCTGAATGGCCTTGGCGGAGAAGTCGCCGAAGCCGTCCCAAGGTCCGGTGCCGCTCTTGCGCGCTTCCTGGCACGGGTTGTTCCTCTGCATCGCATCGGAGCGTTCCTGTCCCGGTACGCCTTCGGTCTTGTCTACGCACAGGGGCGAGATGAATTCCCGCGTGTTCGGTTCGTAGTTCCAAGACTGTCCGCGCCCTCCGCCGTCGTTGCCGACGCCGCCGTAGGGATAGGTGAAATCGTCCTTGCTTGGCGACGTGTTCCCGTAGGATCCCTGGCCCCAATGCGGCAGTCCCAGGGCGTGTCCCATCTCGTGCAGGAAGATCCCTCCGTAGTCGAATCCCGCGAAGACCTTTCCACCGCCCCATCCGCCGGGAGCGAAATGCTCGGTGTTCCCGTAGGTGTACCCGAAGGAGTAGGCGCCGGTCGCGCGGCTGACGGCACCGGTCATGCGCATCACGGCTGCGAGCTGGTCCATGCCTTCGACCGCAGAATAGTCAGAACATCCGGTGCGGTCGGTCACGTCGGTGCGACAAGCCAGGATCGGTTCGTCGGCCGAACCGGCAAAGACCATACGGTCAAGCGTCAGGCGGGCCGGCAGTCGTCCGAGACGGGTGACGGTCGCGGGCATGGCGGCGGCGAAATTCGCGAGGAAGTCGGAGGGGACGGGTGCGTCGTGCTTGCCGTTGTTGTAGTCCAGCAGATCGGTTTCGATCATCAGCAGGTTGAGCTCGGTCGGGGAGGTGACCGACAGCCGGGATGCGGGGTATTCGACAGAATCTGTCCCCACCCGAACGGACACGGAGAGTCCAGGCTGGACCCAGGCGGCAGGGAGGGTCATGGTGTAGAGGCCGCCGAAGGAGGGGTCGCTGCTTGAGGCATTTCCGGGCACGTCGACGGGGCCGTCCAGGCAGGCTTGCCCGAGCAAGGCTCCGTCTCGCCTGGCGGTCAAGCGCACATCGGGGGCCTTCCCGCTGCCGGAAAGACGGACGGCGACCAGTGTGGGGCGTCCTCCGGTCAACGAGAACAAGGGCCAGCTCGGCTCCATGAGATGGGTCTGGGCGAACTGCACCTTTCCCAGCGTCACGGCCGCATTGGGTGCCTTCCCACAATGCCCGCTGTCGGCGGGCGAACTGAAGCGATGCTCCTGGAAGGCGTAGCTGGGAGGCAGGGCTGCCAGTTCCGCATGGACGCTTCCGGTCCAGGCGACGAGCGCAAAAGGCAGGATTCTCAGGAAGGACTCTCGGGCCATGGATGCTCCCGTCGCTTGGCGTTGGCTGGGATTCGTCGCGCCCATCGATGGACGCAATCGGCGCCGGCACGACAGGAAATGTTCATCCGAAGATATCACCAGCTTGGACAATGCGGCCGGGAAAAAGGCCAAACAAGTGTTGGAGAGGCTGCAACGCGAGTCCGCGGATGGGGGGGATCCAAGACCTCCCCGCCGCCGGGAACGGCGAGGAGGGGACGATCACATCCCTTTCATGTCGTGCCCGCCCTTGGCGGCTGGTGCGGATGCCTTCGCATCGGCTTCGGCCTTGGCCAGGATCTTGGCCGGGTCCTTGGCGAAGGCCTTCACGCAGCCCTTGCAGCACAGCGCGACGCTCTTGCCTTTGTAGATGACGGTCGGGCCTTCGCCCATGCTGCCGACTTCCTCGCCGGTCACGGGACAGTGCTTGTTGCCCACGGGCTTGGCGGCCTTGAGCTGGGCTGCGGTGGGCTTGAGCACAAGCGAGGTGTCGGCGCCGGTGGCGGCGATAGAGGAGACGGAGAGGAGTGCGGCAAGCAGGAGGATCTTCTTCATGTTCAGTTTCCTTTGTGGATGGGTTGCGCGTCGGCGCGGCTGGGCGTGGATGGAAGATACGAGAATTGTCAAATGTGATCTGGTCGCTTGAGGGTGCGGCGCTGCCACAGCAGGAAGATCGCCGGGTAGACCAGGAGCTCCATGGCCACCGAGGTGATCACGCCTCCCACCATCGGGGCGGCGATGCGCTTCATCACGTCCGACCCGGCGCCTTGGCTCCAGAGGATGGGGAAGAGGCCCGCGAGGATCACGGCGGCGGTCATGATCTTCGGACGCACGCGACGCACTGCGCCCTCGTCGATGGCGTGGACAAGATCTGTCAAACTCGGACTGGGATTTCCTGCGCGCACCTTCGCCCAGGCCTGCTCCAGGTAGAGGAGCATGACCACGCCGGTCTCGGCATCCAGCCCCGCCAGGGCGATCAGGCCCACCCACACCGCGACCGAAATCTGGAAGCCGGCGAGATGCAGGAACCAGAAGGCGCCCACCAGCGAGAAGGGGACGGCGAGCATCACGATGGCGGTGCGCACGAAGCTCTTGGTGTTGAGGTAGAGGATCAGGACGATGAGCAGGAGCGTGAAGGGAATCACGGTGAGCATGCGGTGCCGCACACGTTCCATGCCTTCCCACTGGCCGCTCCACTCCAGGCCGTATCCGGTGGGCAGCGCCAAGGATGCGGCGAGCTTGGGCGAAAGGCTATGCACGAAGCCTCCCAGGTCGCTCTCGCGGGTGTCCAGGAATACGAAGACGTTGGGCCTTCCCGCTTCGGAGCGCACGACCATGGGGCCGTTGGTCCATGTGATGTCGGCGATTTCCGCAAGCGCGACGCTTCCGGTCGGGCCCTCGATCCGCAGGTCCTCGATGGACTCGCGGGTGTCGCGGCTCTCGCGGTTCAGACGCAGCGTGATGTCGATGCGCTCAAGGCCTTGGATGGCCGTGGCCACCGGCATGCCGGCAAGGCCGGTGCGCACCGCGTCGTTGATCATGGCGACCGAAAGTCCCCGCTGCGCGGCCTTCTCGCGGTCGATCTTGAGGTCGAGGTAGTACCCGCCCGCGGCGCGTTCGGCAAAGGCCGAGGCCACTCCCTTCTGCCCCTTGAGGAAACTCTCCACGCGGGTCGCGATGGCTTGCAGCGAGTCGGGATCGGGGCCGCTCACCTTGATGCCGATGGGCGTGCGGATGCCGGTCGAGAGCATGTCGATGCGCGACTTGATCGGCAGGGTCCAGGCGTTGGTGAGACCCGGAACCTTCACAGCGGCATCGAGTTCCTTGATGATGTCGGAAACGGACAAACCCGGTCGCCACTGCGATTTGTCCTTGAGCCGGATGACGGTCTCGAACATGTCGAATCCGGCCGGGTCGGTGGCGGTCTCGGCGCGCCCGCTCTTGCCGAACACCTGCTCGACCTCGGGGACGGTGGCGATCATCCGGTCTGTCTGTTGCAGGAGCTCCTTGGCCTTGGTCACCGAGATCCCGGGCAGCACGGTGGGCATGTAGAGGAGATCGCCCTCGAAGAGCGGGGGCATGAATTCGCTGCCCAGGCGCTTGATCGGGTAGAGACTCGAGGCCAGCACCAGCACGGCGCAGCCGATCACGATCCACGGCCGGCGCAGCACGACCTTGACCACCGGGTGGTAGGCCTTCACCAACAGCCGGTTGATTGGATTTGCGCTTTCCTTGGGGATCTTGCCGGTGAGGAAGAGCCCGATCAGCACAGGCACGAGCGTCACCGAGAGGGCGGCAGCGGCGGCCATGGCCCAGGTCTTGGTGAAGGCCAAGGGGTGGAAGAGCCGTCCTTCCTGGGCTTGCAGCGCAAAGACCGGCAGGAAGGAAACGGTGATCAGAAGCAGGGACCAGAAGAGGGACGGTCCCACTTCGAGGCAACTCTCCAGCACCACGTCCTGACGCTTGCGGCGTTCCTCGGGCGGGAGCTCTTGCTCGTGTTCCAGGTGTTTGTGGGTGTTCTCGACCAGGATGATGGCGGCGTCGACCATGGCGCCGATCGCGATGGCAAGGCCGCCCAAGCTCATGATGTCCACGCCGATCCCCTGCAGCTTCATCACGAGAAACGCGGCCAGGAGCGCCACGGGAAGGGTGATGATGGCGACCAACGCCGAGCGCGCATGGAAGAGGAAGAGTCCGCACACCAAGGCGACAATGAGCATCTCCTCGAAGAGCTTTCCGCCCAGGTGCTTCACCGCGTGCTCGATCAGGGTGGATCGGTCGTAGAGCGGCACGACCTTCACGCCCTTGGGTAAGCTGGGTTCGAGCTCCTTGAACTTCGCCTTCACCGCCTCGATGGTCGAGAGGGCGTTCTGGCCGTAGCGCATCACCACAACCCCTGCGACTACGTCGCCGTTTCCGTCGAGGTCGGTCACGCCGCGCCGCATGGCGGGGCCTTCGGTGATCGTGGCGACCTCGGAAAGCCGCACGATCCGGAAGGCCGCAGAGCTGGCCGATCCCGCAACGGTGGAGCCTCCCATGGCGCTTGCCCCTCCCGTAGTGGAGGAACTGCCCATTGCGGGGGAACCCGCCCTCAGCGGGAGGTCGCGAAGATCGTCAAGACTGTCCACTAATCCGCGGGTGCGCACCATCCACTCGGTCTCGGCGGTCTCGATGGCCTCCCCGCCGGCATCGGCACTTGCCGCACGCAGCGCCGACTCGATGTCGGCAAGGGAAAGTCCGAAGCCGCGCAGCGTCACCGGGTCGACGGTGACCTGGAACTGCCGCACCTGGCCGCCCACCGAGGCGACCTCCGCGACGCCAGGAACTGTCTGGAGCGCGGGTTTGACGGTCCAGTCCTGGATCCGCCGCAGCTCGCGGTTGTCGACAGGATTTGTCGAATCGCTCACCAGTCCGTACTCGTACACCCAGCCCACGCCCGAAGCATCGGGCCCGAGCTTGGGTGCCACCCCGGCCGGAAGCGCGGTTCCAAGGGAGGCCAGCATCTCCTGCACCCGCGAACGGGCCCAGTAGAGGTCGGTGCCTTCCTCGAAGATCACGTACACCAGCGACTGCCCGAAGAACGAGTAGCCGCGCACCACCCGTGCCCCCGGCGTGGAGACGAGCTTGCGCGAGAGCGGCTGCGTCACCTGGTCCTCGACCGTCTGCGGCGAGGCGCCGTCCCACTGCGACTGCACGATCACCTGCGGGTCGGAGAGGTCGGGGATGGCATCCAGAGGAATGGTGCGCAGCGCCCAGCTCCCAGCCAGGACCAGGAAGAGCGAGAGCAGGAGGACCAGGAACCGGTTCCCGATCGACGCCCGGATGATGGCTCCAAGTGCGGACAGATTCTGTCGATTCGGGGGGAAGGTCTTCCCCCCCGGGCGGGCTTCCTGCCCCGCGTCGCTTGGCTCGAGGGGCAGGCGATCCCGCCCTTCCCCCTTCTCTCCCGCCGGACTCACTTGTGACTCCCGTGCCCGGCGGGCGCGGCCTCGGCTCCGGCCGTCATCTGGTCCAGGGCCGACTGCAGCCGTCCTTCGCCGTCGAGCAGGAACTGCGCCGACACCACGACCTCATCACCGGCCTCCACGCCCTCATGCACCAGCGTCTTGCCGTTGGAGGTGGCGTCGATCTTGACCTCGACGGGTTGGAAGCGTCCGTCTCCCAGCGCGAGGAACACGATGTCGCGCCGTCCCGAATGCAGCACGGCATCCTGCGGCACAACAAATCCTGTCACAGCTTTCGCCTCGAACCGAGCCTGGTACAGGGCCCCGATCCGAAGCTCGCTACCCTTGGTCGGGGCCAGCCGCACGGTGGCTGAGCGCGAGGCGCGGTCCACCAGCGGAAGGGTCGCGACCACCTTGGCCGTGAGGGGCTTCTCGAGTCCCGCTCCGGTCAGTTCGGCGACATCACCGGTCTTGAGCTGCGCTGCCTGGGCGACCGGCAGGCGTGCCTCCAGCAGCACTCCGTTTCCTTCCACGATCCGGAAAAGTTCGGCCCCGGCCATCACTGCCTGGCCCCGCACGGCGGCGCGTCCCTTGAGCCAGCCCCTCGCGGGCGAGACGAGCGGAATGGTCCGCTGCACGGTGCCGGATTTCGAAAGGGCTTCGAAGCTCGGGGCGGGGAACCCGAGGGTCGCAAGCCGTTCCCGGGCGGCACGGGCGCCCAGGCTGTCGCCCGAGCGGCGGGAAGCGAGCCAATCGCCTTGGGCCGCCACCAGTTCGGGGCTGAAGACGTTTGCCAAAATTTGTCCGGCCTTCACGCGGTCGCCGCTGCGCACCGAGGCGACGGTCTCGAGGTAGCCCATGGCACGCACGCTCACCGAGACCTCGGCGGCCTCGTCCGCGATGCCCTCGGCATCGGCGCGGATCTCGCGACCGACCACACCGGCCTCGACCATCGCGGTGCGCACGCCGATCTTCTGTAACAGTGCTGGGTCGACCTTCACCACCTTGCCTGCACCCTTGACAGAATCCGTCATGCCGTGCTCGGTGTGCGAGGTCGCATCGCTCTCTGCGATCTCCACCAGGTCCATTCCGCAGATCGGGCACGAACCGGCATGGTCCTGCACGATCTGCGGGTGCATGGGGCAGTGCCAGGCCTTCTTCGCGGGCGCGGCGACCTTGGCACTGTCGGTGCCGGCATGGGCCGGTGCAGCGGTCTTCTCGCAACCCGCAAGAAAGACGATTCCTGTCAAAAGAAGGATGAAGCTCCTCATCGCACGGCCTCCTTGCCATCGAATCCTGCGGCGGCCAAGAGACGCGCCTTCTCCAGTTCGTAGTCGCCGCGCCGCATGATGGCTTCCATCCGGGTCATCCGGATCATGTCCTCCATGGATAGGACCATCGAGAGCATCTCCTTGCCGCTGGCGTAGCGGGCGCGGGCATCGGCGGTGGCGCGGTCCTGCCCGGGCAGCAGGGTGCTGTCGATCTCGCAGAGCGCGTTCCAGGCGGTTCGTGCCTTGGCGGCATGGTCCAGGATCTCGGTGCGAGCCATGCGCTTCATCGACTCGCGCTTCATCATTCGCTCGTGACCGCGGGCGGTGCTGCTTGCGATCTCGGCATCTGCCATCCCGCGCGACCACGGAGCAAAGGGCAGGGTCATTCCCGCCATCACGCCCCAGCCGGGCATGCCGCTTGGCATGCGCATCAGCATTCCCCCGACCATGAAGTCGGGCACCAGGCTCCTCTTCATGGCATCCTTCATCGCCTCCTGCATCGAGGCATCGCGTTGCATGGAGCGCAGGTCGGGACGGTTCTCCAGGGCCTCAAGCAGCATCGAATCGTTCCAATCGGGCGCTGCAGGGGCACCAGCCACTAGCGGCGTCTCTCCGGCCCCGGCCAGGCTTTGGCGCATCCGCGTGGTGGCGAGGGCCTCGGACCTCAGTTGCTCGGACTGGACCTTGAGTTGGCGGACCCGCACCTGGGCAAGCCAGCTTTCGGTGGGCGTGGCCATGCCAGCGGCTTGGTTGCGCAGCACGGCCTCATGCAATCGGCTCGCAGCAGTCAGCTGCTCCTCGACAAGCTTCCGCTTCTCCCAGGCCATCCATTCCATCCAGGCGGCTTCCCGCACCGAAAGTTCGAGTTTGCGCAGGCTCTCTGCGGAATCGCTTCGGCCCATATCCACTTGCACCTCACGGACGGCCTTCTGGCTTGAAGTCTTGCCGGGGCCCGGGATCATCTGGGTGAGAGCTAGGTCGATCCGTCCATCGGATTGGAACTGGAACTGCGAATTGGGAGGCATCCAGCTTAGGGTTCCGGTAACCTGGGCGCGGGCGGCCTCCACGCTCCAATGGGCGGCGGTCGATGCAGGGTGGTGGAGCTGAGCATTCTCGACCCAACGGTCAATGGTCTTCTTCTCGTTTGGCTGCGGAGGGCTTTGGGCAAACGACAGCGTCGTCCACGCAAGAGCGGCAGCCGCAAGGCGGCATTTCATGGTTCATCCTATCGCAAGCGTGAGTGTCGCGCACGGAAAGACGGCGCGACGGAGGCTATCGACGGGAGGAACTCAGCAGAGGATGGCCTGGTTGCGCACCCATAGGGGCGGTCCGGAGGGCGCAGCGATGCGGGCGGGCATGGGACGGACAAATCGTGTCAAATTCATCCGCTCGACCAGCAGAGGCAGGAACGAGGAGGTGACGGCGGCCGGTTGGGAGCTGACGACGGACTCGCGAGTGATCTCGGCCGGATATGCGTCCCAGGAAAGCTTGGGACAGTTGCAGATGCTTTGGAACTGGAGGGTTCCGGACGCTGCCGGAGGGGCCATCTCGGTCTTGGCGCAGCAGGACGGCTTGTGCTCTTGGGAAGCGATGCGGGCGGCCTTGGCCATGGGGCAGAGGTAGGTGTCGGCCAAAACGGGCGCCAGCACAGAGAGGAACGCCAAGACCAGCAGGAGCAGGGCTCCCCAGGATCTGCGTGTCTGTGCCTGTCGACGGTTCATGAGCGTAACATACACTCGCGTCCCTCTGGAACAAAGCGGTGCGAGATGAATAGGGCTTTCGCGAGACGCCCGGCTGGGCGTCCGTACCTCTGCTCTGCGGGGGTCTTGGCCCTGCGGGCGGTGTCCCTGCCGCAGGAATCTGCTTGCCTTTAGTACATGAATGCATTCGCGATGGAAGCCGTCGTCAACGTCCTGATCAGCAACCGGTTCTTCCCGTCGGAAGGGGATGAAGCATGAAGATTCGCAAGGACATCACTTGCCCGCTTGAGCTCACCCACGACATCATGCGGGGCAAGTGGAAACCCATCATCATCTGGAGCCTGCTGGAAGGCAAGTCGCTTGCGGCACTTGAGCGTTCGATCGTGGGCATCTCGCAGAAGATGCTGCTGGAGCATCTCAAGGAGCTGCAGGAGTTCGACATCGTGCGCAAGCTCTCCTGGCCGGGCTATCCGCTGCGGGTCGAGTATCAACTGACTCCTCGGGGCGTTGAGCTGCGCGAGGCGATCGTCATCCTGCAGAGGATCGGTTCCGAGATCCTGGCCGAGCAGGGGAATGGGGATGCCCACGAAAACGTGGGCAATTGACTTCGGCTGGCTTCGGCATATCTTCAAGGTCCTGAACCACAAGGAGAGACGACCGGATGCCCATGAACCCCCAGACCATCGAGAAGCTGATCGACCATGCGAGCTTCGCGCTCATCGGCTCGACAGACCAGGACGGATTCCCCAACGTCAAGGCCATGCTGCCGCCGCGTCGCCGCGAGTCGTTGGGCCGCTTCTGGTTCACCACCAACACCTCGTCGATGCGCGTCGCCCAGTACCGCAAGGATTCCCGTGCCTGCATCTACTTCCTGGACAGCCGCTTCTTCCGTGGCGTGATGTTCGTGGGCCACATGCACGTGATGGAGGATCAAGGGAGCAAGGAGCTGATCTGGAGGGATGGAGACACCACCTACTACCCGCAAGGCGTCACCGATCCCGACTACTGCGTCCTGCGCTTTGAAGCCCTCAAGTACCGCGAATACCAGGACTTCCGTTCCCTCACGGCGCTTCTGGGCGAGGACGGGATGCCGCTCTTGCAGGCATGACTTCACCGGGCCGATGGCCGTTCAGGACCGCAATCGTCTTCAGCCATGGTCTCTCCAATGTTGGCATTGCCAACACGGTCGGATTCCCTAGCGGCCCGCTGTACGCTTTCCATGTGCTTGGGAACGAGGAGACGGTGGAACGGCTTGACGGGAACGAAGTAGGCCCTGCCCGCCGCGTTGTGGAACTCCACCGCCGTGGTGGCCTGCACGGTGCGGTCGACGGCGGATACGCGCAGGGAAAGCGCGAAGCGCAGGTGCTTGTCGTCCTCGGCAAGGACGATTTCGTCCTGCGAACGCGCGACGATCCTCCAGGGGCCCACCTTGTCCCCGACCGCCAGCGGCTTCCCTTCGCGGGGGTCGGCATCCTCCCAGTCGTCTCCCTTCCCCGATTCGCGCACCAGCGTCTCCAGGAAGTTGGGGTGAACTGGGCCGCACCAGGGGACCTCTGCCGATGCTGCGGATTTGGACAGAATTTTTTCCTGCGAAATCTTCGCGCGGCCTCTTGCGCCGGCGAGAATTCCGCCGTAACGTATAAGAGCGACCCACGCTGGGCCGCATGTGAGGAAGACAGAAAATCAGAGACGTCGTATCATCACAGGAAAGCGGCCGACGGGACAGCCACCGATCGGCGGGAAACTGAAACAGACCTCTGCACGAGGCTGCAGCTTCGCACCGGCAAGAGAAGTGACAGAGAATCCGGCGAAGCGAAATCGAGATCGGGGCCACCGCTTGCGCGGGGCCCCTTCTCTTTTTCAGGAACGGTGTGGTGTGGTCAGGCGCTCGGGCGAGAGGATCTCGTCGAGCTCCTGGGGCGAGAGCAGGCCCTGCTCCAGCACCAGGTCGCGCACGCGCCGCCGGGTGCGGTGGGCTTCCTGGGCGATGGCGGTGGCCTTGGCGTAGCCCAGGTGCGGATTGAGCGCGGTGGCGATGCCGACCGAGTTCTCCACGTTCACTCGCAGCTGCTCGTGGTCGGCCGTGATGCCTTCTACGCAGCGTTCCCTCAAGGTCCGGCAGCCGTTGGCCAGGTACGAGAGGCTCTGGAACAGGCTGCGGGCGATGATGGGCTCGAAGGCGTTGAGCTGGAGCTGTCCACCTTCCGCCGCGAAGGTCACGGTGATGTCGTTGCCGATCACCACGAAGGCGATCTGGTTCACCACTTCGGGGATGACCGGATTGACCTTGCCGGGCATGATGCTCGAGCCGGCCTGCACGGCGGGCAGGAAGATCTCTCCCAGGCCCGTGCGCGGGCCGCTGGACAGGAGACGCAGGTCGTTGCAGGTCTTGGAGAGCTTCACGGCGGTGCGCTTGAGTACGCCGGAGAGCTGCACGAAGGCACCGGCGTCCTGGGTGGCCTCGATCAGGTCGGGGGATGTGATGAGCTCGACCCCGATCAGGGATGACAATTTCTGTCTTATTAGCTCGGCGTAGTCGGGATGGGCGTTGATCCCGGTGCCGATGGCGGTGGCGCCCATGTTGATCTCGTGGGCGAGCTTGCCCGCTTCGCGCAGGCGGCTGCGGTCCTCGCCCAGCATGGTGGCCCAGGCGTGGAACTCCTGGCCCAGGGTCATGGGCACGGCGTCCTGGAGCTGGGTACGACCCATCTTCACAAGCGATCCGAACTCGATCGCCTTCTTCCCGAAGGCCGCCTCCAGGTCGCCCATCTCGTCCACCAGGGTCCCGATCAGGAAGTGCAGCGCCACCTTGAGGGCGGTGGGGTAGGCGTCGTTGGTGCTCTGGCTGCAGTTGACGTGGTCCATGGGGTGCAGCTGCGCGTAGTCGCCCTTGGCGTGCCCGAGGATCTCCAGGGCGCGGTTGGCGATGACTTCGTTGGCGTTCATGTTGGTGCTGGTGCCGGCACCTCCCTGGATGACATCGACGACGAACTGGTCGTGCCATCTTCCTTCGCGGATCTCCTCGCAGGCCTGCACGATGGCCTGGGTGCGGATGTCGTCCAGGAGGCCCAGTTCCTGGTTGGCCAGCGCCGCGGCCTGCTTCACGCAGGCCAGTGCGTTCACAAGGGCCGGGTACTGGCTGATGGGGACGCCTGAGATGGGGAAGTTCTCCAGGGCGCGCAGCGTGTGCACTCCCCAGTAAGCGTCTTCCGGGACCTGGCGGTCTCCCAGGAGGTCGTGTTCGAGGCGGGTCGGAGGCTTTGCCATGAGCGATGGTAGGTTTCTCATGGAACTATAGGATACGAGGAAAGACGCAAATTGTCAAATTGCGACATCGCGCCGCGAACGAAATCGTGCCCTCGGATGCGCCGTTTGAGAGTACTCTCCATGGGATCCATCGTATCGTCCAGGAGAGGAATCCATGCGTAGAATTCTATGGCTCGTGGCAGGCATGTGTGTCCCAGGCCTTTCGGCCACCATGAACTTGCTGGCTAATCCCGGCTTCGAGTCGGGCAGTTCCCAGTGGACGCTGTATGTGAACAAAATCGCGTCGGCGACTACGTCGACCGGAACGCCGGCGGCGGCCATGACCGTTGGGGCCTCGGCGGCCCACTCAGGTACTCAAGGCGCGGTAGTCACCGTCACAGGCATCAACGGCAACAATTGGGACGTGCAGCTGCAGCCACCGCAGACCTGGAAGGCGGAGAAGGGAAAGGTCTACCACCTGACGTTTTGGGGCAAGGCGGATGCATCCAGGAAGTTCGCCGTGGCCGCCGCGCGTGGGCCGGCGGGAAACTACGACTACATCACGGGCTGGGACTTCGGCTTGTCCACCGGCTGGAAGCAGTACGAGGTGATGTACACCTCCACGGCCACCGGCATTGACTCGCTGCGCCTCAACCTCTACCTGGGCGCAGAGAAGGGGACGTACCACTTCGACGACTTCGTGCTCGATACGGTCCCCTCGGCCCTTCCTTCCGTGTTGACGCAGCCTGCGCGTGGCGCCTGGTTCACGGGGCAGTACCGCAATCTTTTCAAGGAGATGGGCTACGGCGACGCGGCGATCGACGCCAAGGTCGACGCGGCCTTTTCGCAACTGTTCCTGACGGGCGACACCGCGACGGAGCGGCTCTTCCGCCTGGCGTCGGAGGACACCGGCATAGGGTTCATCCACGATGTCAACGGGTACGTCCTGACCGAAGGCCAGAGTTACGGCATGATGGTGGCGCTTCAGATGGATCGCAAGGACATCTTCGACAGGCTGTGGAGGTTTGCCAAGGCGCACATGCAGCAGACGTCGGGAGACCGCCGGGGGTACTTCGCCTGGAAGGTCTCGACCACCCCGCCTTACACGCCCAACGACCTCAATCCGGCTCCCGACGGCGAGGAGTACTTCGTTACGTCGCTCCTCTTTGCGGCCAGGCGCTGGGGCAGCGGCAAGGGAATCTTCGACTACCAGGGACAGGCCGACAGCCTGCTGGGCTGGATGACCAAGACGAAGACTTCAACCATGCTGCCGCTGATCCATCCCGACCGCAAGCAGATCCTCTTCAGCCCGGCGCAGCTGGATGACCCGTACTCCGATCCATCCTACCACCTGCCTGCCTTCTATCGCGCCTGGGACGCCTTGGCCACCGACAGGAAGGGCGGTCTCTACGCCGCCATGGCCGACACCTCGTGGGCGCTCCTCAAGCGGGCATCTCATGCGACCACGGGCCTCTTCCCGGACTACTGCACATTCGACGGGGCACCCAAGGCCACCGGCTTCAATGCCAACTCCCACAAGTTCTCGTCCGACGCCCATCGCGTGGGATCCAACATGGGTTTCAGCTGGGCTTGGTTCATGGATGACACTGGCGCCATGCGTTTGGCCAAGAAGGAGCTGGGCTTTTTCGCAAGCCAAGCGGACGGCTACAAGGCGCAGTACACGCTGGACGGCACGGCCGACGTGGCCTACGGCGCGACCAGTTTGCTGGCCGCCAACGCCACGGCTGTACTGGCTTCCGATCGCGCCAGCGACTGGAGCTTCGTGGACGCACTCTGGAAGACCCCGACGGCCACGGGCGCCTACCGCTACTACAACGGCATGGTGCAGATGCTCAATCTGCTGCATGTTTCCGGCAAATTCAAGGCCTGGGGAAGCCCTGGCCTGGCGGGTAGCACTGGGATCCGTTCGGCTGTCGGTGCCGCCTCCAAGTTCCGCGTGATGCAGAACGGTCGCGACCTGCGCATCGAAGGCAAGGGCACGGCTCGCTTGTTGGATGCGCGTGGCGCCGTGATCGAGACCGGCGAATCGGCCTCTGGAGCCATCACCCTGAAGGCCCCAGGCTCAGGTCTTTGGATCGTGGACCTGGGCGCCGCCGGGACCCGCAAGGTCGTGGTTCCGTAAAGCACTCGCGCACTCTGCCGGAGTGACCGTCCGCGAGGATGGGCTCCGGCAGGTCATTCGCGGATGTGGCGCAGTAACACGTCCTTGATCTCCTCGGAGGCCTTGCGCAGGATCACCATCTTGCCGTTCTGACGCCATTCCAGGATGGAGTTGCTCAAGGACTCGAGGCCCGAGTAGTCGATGTCGCGCATGCCCGAGAAGTCCAGGTAGATCTGCTCGTGGCCGCGCGCCAGCTTGCGGGCGCCTTCGGTCAGGTGGTTGGCCACCCCGAAGAACAGGGAGCCCTCGAAGTAGATCGTCAGGGCGTCGTCGGCGTCGACCTCGTGGCGCAAGTGGGTGCTCTTGATGGTGCGGGCGATGAAGAGTGCGGCCGAAAGGCCCAGTCCCACCACCACGCTCACGACCATGTCGAAGGCCACCGTCAAGCCGAAGCAGGCCAGCAGCACGGCGGTGTCGCTCTTGTTGGCGCGCTTGGCGATCTCCCAGAAGTGCCTCGCCTCGCTCATCTTCCAGGCGGTCACGAGCAACAGGCCAGACAGTGCGGGCAGGGGCAAGTAGCCCAGGGCCTTGCCCAGCACCAGGATGGTCAGGAGCACGAAGACGCAGTGCACCACGGATGAGAAGACGGTGCGGGCGCCCGCGTTGATGTTGGCGGCGGTGCGGGCGATGGCGGCGGTGACGGGGATGCCTCCGAAGAACGGCGTGACCACGTTGGCCAGTCCCTGGCCGATCAGTTCGCCGTTGGGGTGGTGGTGCTTGCCGGTCATGCGGTCGGCGACCACCGCGCACAGGAGCGATTCCAGGGCGCCCAGCATGGCGATGGTGAAGGCGGGAGGCAGCAGGGCGCGCAGGCTGGTCAGGTCGGTGAGCATGGCCAGCACCTGGCCGGGCCGGAAGCTGGGCAGGTAGGGAGGGATGCCGTGGCCGACCAGGCCTCCGGGCATCAGGTAGGAGAAGCGCGAGCCCAGGGTGGCGATGCCTGCGTGGAACTGCCCGTTGAACCACAGACTCAGTGCGGTGGCCACCAGCACGGCGGGGATGTGCGGGGGGATGGGCACGCGCAACCGTTTCCATTGGGTCAGGACCAGGAGGGTGGCCAGTCCGATGCCCAGGCTCCAGAGGCTGGTGCTGTCCAGGTGGCGCGCCAGTTCCAGCGCCTTCAGAAGGGTCAGGTCGCTGGTGTCGGCGTACTCCAGGCCCAGGAAGCCCTTGGTCTGCAAAAGCGCGATGACCAGTCCGATGCCGGAGGTGAAGCCCACCACGACGGGATAGGGGACGAGGTGGATGAGCCGCCCGGCCTGGAACACGCCCATCAGGATCTGCAGGACACCGGCCAGCATGCCGGCGGCGAACAGCCCCGAGAGCCCGAACTTGTGGACCACCGGCAGCAGGATCACCACGAAGGCGGCAGTGGGACCGGAGACGTTGAAGCGCGATCCGCCCATCAGCGCCGCGATCAGGGCGCCGACGATCACGGTGTAGAGCCCGTGCTCCGGAGAGACTCCCGAGGCCACCGCCAGGGCCAGCGACAGCGGGAGCGCGATGATCCCGACCGTCAATCCCGCGCCGAGGTCCTTGCGAAAGGCGTTCCATCCGTAGCGGCGCACCGATTCGCGCAGGGCTGGGGCGAGACGACCGGACATGGGACCTGCTCCTTGGTGGACGAGGGTGGATGGCGACAGGCTTGAGCATACCGCTTGTGCGGCGCGAAGGCACGCGCGATTGCGGCTGGCGAGGACGTGGCGGGAGAGCTATGCTATGCACATGCGCTACGGGATTCCATTGAGCTTGGTCTGTGCCGCCTCCCTCCTGGCCAAGGAGCAGGAGGCGATCCACTTCTTCGGCTGGAGCAGCCGTCCTCCCGACATGGCCGCCAAGGCCGACCAGATCACGCGTCGGGAGCTGGAGCGTTCCCCGAAGCTTGCGCTCCTGCCGCTGGACAGCATCGACCTGCTGCAGCGCAAGGGAATCCTTTCCAAGGAGCCGCCCACGTCGGCGCAGGCGTTGGATGTGGCGCGCTCGGTGCAGCGGCGCCGGGTGGTGTGGGCCTACCTGGACCGGATGGACGGCGAGGTGAGCCGCATCTGGTGGCGACCGCTGTGGGCCAACCGCAAGTGGACGGCGCGGGCGGACCTCTTCGTCTACGACTCCAGTCGCAACGAGGTGCGGCACGAGACGCTCAAGGCCAGCCACAAGACCTACCTGGGTTTCACCGGATTCACCGACGAGGAGCTCATGCCCATCTCGTCGCACGAGCGGTTCACGGAAAGCGAGATCTTGTTGCGGGACCTGGCCGAACAGGTCCGCGACGAGGTCAAGTAGGGGAAAGGCTCAGGGAGCGTCCTCGCAGCAGCGGAACCCCACCGAGCTGTATCTGTTCTGGGGGAAGAAGCTGCGCTTGGCTTCCAGGCACGAGGCCTCGGGCCCTTCGCCGTGGTAGCCTCCGAAGGCCCAGTAGGCGTTGCCGACCTTGGTCGAGGTCCATTCCCAGGCGTTTCCCACCAGGTTGTAGGCGCCCCACCAGGAACGGCATCCGGGGTGGTCGTGGCCGCGCGCCAGCGCGTTCGAGGCGTCCTGGCAGTGGCCGGTCTGGTGGGCGGCACCGTAGGGGTAGCGCCATTCCGATGGCCCCTGGCAGGCCAGCAACAGCTCTTGTCGGGCGCACAGCCGCTTGCCCTGCCGGGCGCACAGAGCGGATGCCTCTTCCCAGCTGACCGAGGTGCGGGGCAGTTGGCGCGGTTCGTTGGGGAACTCGTAGGCGTCCACGCAGATCGACTTGGATTCGGTGACGGGCACCAGCACGCGGCGCGCTCCGCAGCGCGAGGCGTCGGGGTCGATGCGGTAGGAGAGCTTCTGCAGCGGCGCCCGGACTCCTTCGGAGTCCACCGCCGAGATCCACAGCACGCGGTTGCGGTCGATGCGCACCAAGTTGCGGCACTCCTTGAGGCCCGACGAATCGTCCAGGCTGCACAGCGGCGTGACGGAGCTCCTGACGGTGAGGACGGCCACGTCCACTGGGGCCGGGTGCACGCCTCCGGCCGGGTCGGCGACCACGTAGGGCGGCTCCTTGTGGCGCTTGGCGGAGGCCAGGAGCGAATCGGCGCGGCGCAGCGAGTCCTGGCGCCAGGCCAGCTGCCGGGCGGTCTGGAGGGAATCCTCGACCCGGCGCAGCGAGTCCTGGCGGTGCTGACGCGCCAGCCAGGCGTTGCTTGCCTTGCGGTGGGTGCGGGCCAGCGAGTCGGCCAAGGCGAGCTGTCCGGCTTGGCGCAGGCTGTCGATGCGCAGGGAGTCCAGCCGCAACTGCAGCCGCTGGCGGGCATCGGCCAGCGAGTCGGCCCGGCGCTGCAGCCTTGCCAGGGAGTCGAGCTCCGCAGCGCTTGGCGGAGCCTTTCCGGTCGTTCGGCCGCCGCGCTGCAGCAGGCTGCAGGTCAGGGGGATCAGAAGGAGCAACAGGAGCAGGAGGAGCCAGATCCACCAGGGACGGCGGCGCTTCCTTCCGGAGGATTCGACGGTTTCTGTCATGAGGTTCCTCGGCAGGCCAGGGCGATCAGGAGGGCCTCGCGGGTGGCGGCCACGTCGTGCACGCGCAGGACGTCGCACCCGGAAAGACTTGCGGCCACGGCGGCGGCGAGGCTCCCGGCCAGCCGGTCGGAGCCTTCGGGAATGCCCTCGGTGCGGGCGATGAAGGACTTGCGGGACATGCCCAGGTACCAGGGGTGCCTGGGAAAGCGCGCGCGGAATCCTGCCGTGGCGGCGATCAGGCGGTGGTTGTGCCCGGCGCTCTTTCCGAACCCGATGCCGGGATCCAGCGCGAGGGCTTCGGGCGGCAGTCCGGCCTCCTGCCAGCGCTCGGATGCTTCGGACAGGAATTGTCCCACTTCCGCCACCACATCAGTGTAGAGGGGAGCGGCCTGCATGGTCCGTGGGGTTCCCTGCATGTGCATGGCGCAGGCTCCGGCGGAGAACTCGCGGCACAGCGCGATCATGGGGGGCTGGACGAGTCCGGTGATGTCGTTGACGGCTCCGGCTCCGGCCGCCAAGGCCTGCCGGGCCACCTCGGGGTGGCGCGTGTCCACGGCCACGGCGCAGCCGCAGGCGGCCAGGGCCGCGATCACCGGGACGACCCGCTCCAGCTCCTGGGAGATGCTCACCTCGCTGGAGCCGGGACGGGTGGATTCCCCGCCCACGTCCAGCTGGTCGGCACCTTCCTCCCACAGCTTCAGGCCGTGGGAGACGGCCGCTTCCGTGGTGGCGTGCCTGCCCCCGTCGAAGAACGAGTCGGGGGTGGCGTTGACGATGCCGCACAGGATCGGAAGATCACCGCCGCCCAAGGTGCGGTCACGGACCTTCCAGATCCGGCTCATGCAGGCTGCGGGTCGGAGTCGGGAGCCGGGGGCTCGGCCGGGAGCACGGTCTCGACCGATGCGGGTTCGACTGCCGTGGGCACCTTGCGGGCCGGCAGGGTGCCGATGTCGAAGAGCTGGCGGATGTCGGCTTCGTCGACCGACTCGACCTCGAGCAGGGCCTGGGCCAGCAGCTCCATCTCGTGCTTGTGCTCGGTCAGGATGTCGCGGGCGCGGGTGAGGTTCTCCTGCACCAGGCGGTGGATCTCGGCGTCGATGCGGCGGGCGGTGTCCTCGCTGGTGATGCGCTGGTGTCCCAGGTCGCGTCCCAGGAACACCTGCTGCTGGTTGTCGCCGAAGTGGATGGGGCCCAGCGGGCTCATGCCGTAGTCGCAGACCATCTTGCGGGCCAGGTCGGTGGCGCGCATGATGTCGTTGGAGGCGCCGGTGCTGATGTGCCCGACGTGGATCTCCTCGGCCAGCCGCCCGCCCATCAGGATGGCGATCTCGCCCTCCAGGTATTCCTTGCTGGTCAGGTAGCGGTCGGTCTCGGGCAGCTGCCAGGTCAGGCCCAGGGCGCGGCCGCGCGGCACGATGGTGATCTTGTGGACCGGGTCGGCGCCTTCGGTGAACCAGGCCACGATGGCGTGTCCGGCCTCGTGGAAGGCGATGATCTTCTTGTCTGCCTCGGTCATCATGCGCGAGCGGCGCTCGGGGCCCATGTAGACCTTGTCCTTGGCGGCCTCGAAGTCCTCCATCTCCACGTTCTGCTTGCCCAAGCGGGCTGCGGCCAAGGCGGCCTCGTTGCAGAGGTTGGAGAGGTCTGCGCCCGAGAAGCCGGGAGTGCCGCGCGCGATGACCTCGAGGTCGACGTCGCGGGACAGGGGGATCTTGGTGCCGGTGTGGACCTTGAGGATCTCGGTGCGTCCCTTGACGTCGGGGGCGTCCACCACCACGCGGCGGTCGAAGCGGCCGGGGCGCAGCAGGGCGGAGTCCAGGATGTCGGGGCGGTTGGTGGCGGCGATGATGATCACGCCGTCGTTCCCGGAGAAGCCGTCCATCTCGATCAGGAGCTGGTTGAGCGTCTGTTCGCGCTCGTCGTGGCCGCCGCCCAGGCCGGCGCCGCGCTGGCGTCCCACGGCGTCGATCTCGTCGATGAAGATGATGCAAGGGGCGGCCTTCTTGGCCTGCTCGAACAGGTCGCGCACGCGGCTGGCGCCCACGCCCACGAACATCTCCACGAACGACGAGCCCGACATCGAGAAGAAGGGGACCTTGGCCTCGCCGGCCACGGCCTTGGCGAGCAGGGTCTTGCCGGTGCCCGGAGGGCCCATCAGGAGCACGCCTCGGGGGATCTTGCCGCCCAGGCGGTCGTAGCGGCCCGGATCCTTGAGGAAGTCGATGACCTCGACCAGTTCCTGCTTGGACTCGTCGCAACCGGCCACGTCGTCGAAGGTGACCTTGGACACGTCCTTGCCCATCAGGCGGGCGGGGGACTTGCCGAAGGAGAAGATGTTGCGGCCGCCGCCGGCACCGCCGCCGCCGCCCTGGCGCATCATCATGAACCACAGCGCCACGAACACCGCCACCGGCAGGAGGTACAGGATGTAGCCCATCCACTGTCCGCCCTTCTCCTTCACCGAGATCTGGATCTTGCGGACCTCGGCCCAGCGGCGCAGGGTGGAGTCCTGCACGTCCAGCACCCGCACGTAGAACTCGCGCGTGTCGCTCTTCTCGAGCCATCCCTGCTTGGGGGCCTGGGCCTTCTCGAGGGCGGTGAGGTTGCGACGGCCGTGGATTTCCAGCCCTTCCGGAGCCGTGACCACGGTCAGGCTCTTGACCTGCGCCGAGGTGTCGGACATCAGGGCCAGGAAGCGGTTGTAGTTGAGCTCGGAGGGTTCGAAGCTTGCGTTGCCGAAGAACTGCACCGCCACGATGGCAAGCAGGATGGCCACGACCACGAAGCTGCCGCCACGACGAAAGGGGCTGGAATTCTTGGGCTTGTTGGGTTCGGACATAGTTTCGAGAAACTAGGAAAAAGCTCCGCCCCGTACGCCTTTCTGCCGTCGATGACTGCTCTGCAGCGGCCGAATCCCGGGATTGTGTCCAATCTTTTACAAAGGGATGGCCCTCATTCCTGCCCTGCCCGCCTGGATTTCTGAGGCATTCAGGAGCCTCCCAGAGACGCTCCGGAGAATGACTAAGACCCTCGTGAGAGTCTCCGAGACCCTCCGTGAGAATGACCGAGACCCTCGTGAGTATCTCCGAGACACTCCTGGAGAATGACCGAGACGCTCGTGAGTATCTCCGAGACGCTCCGGAGAATGACCGAGATGCTCGTGAGTATCTCCAAGACACTGTCCGGCGGCGTAGCCGTCATCTTGTGTTGCCATCCGTGGGGCCCCATGTTGCGATCCCGATCGCGTGGGGTGCATTGCCACAGCTTCATTCGCGAGGTTGCTGATCGGAGAATGAGCCGGGTTCGGCATTGGAGTGCGATGTCCGTGGCCCAGCCGGCGCAACGGCTGGTGGCGGTTCCTAGGGCCGCCAGTGGCCCTAGGCGCAGTCTGGGCGCGCAGCCCAGAACAACGGCATCAAAAGAATGCCGCTTGAAGAAAACGTCATGCTTTGACAGGGCAAACGGTAACTCTATCCGTTCGTGGTGAGCCTGTCGAACCATGAGCGGATCATGTAGCCTTTCCGTTGCCGCCCTTCGACAAGCTCAGGGCGAACGGTAGGGTCAAGCTCGGTACGAACGGAACGGCTGATTCCCCCCGACCGTCACCCGAATGGGCCAAGACCATAGGGCTTGGTGAGCGAAGCGAGTAGGGCGGGATCAGGGCCGAGGAGAGTTGGCCTTGCCGCAGTGCTCCTGCAGCGCCTTGAGGGCGTGGTTGCGCAGCAGGGCGGTCTCGATTTGCAGTTCCTGGTCGGCCCACGTGTCCTGGAAGCTCTTGGTGTGCTCCAGTCGGTACTGCCAGGCGGCGTGGGCGGACTCCAACGAGTCGGCCTCGACGCGGCAGCGGCCTGCATGCAAGGTCGCAAGGCGCTTGTCGGTGTCGGTGAGGATGACTCCCAGCTCGCGTTCGTAGCACTGGCCCAAGATGTTGCCGCAACAACCGTAGGCGCAATCCTTCATGTCCTTGGCCGATTGCCTGTAGCACAGGGCGAACTCGGCGCGGGCGCGGGCCTCCATGTCGGGGGGCGGCTTGGGGGCCTTGCGGGAGCAGTTGCTGAAGGCCGCGCAGAGCGAAAGGACGAGGGGCTTCAGGGCCATGCGCTCAGGACCACGTCGAGCTTGGCCGTCTTGAGCTCGTGGACATAGCAGTCGCAATCGGCCTTGGTGCTGGTGTTGGTGCTGCCGCCGTCGATGGCTTCCACGCTTTGCGCGCCTCGCCGGTAGATCGCCTTCACGGCGTAGTCGCCGAACGGCTCGGGCCAGCTCACGGTGCGCGATCCGTTCCCGTAGGTGACACTTTTCAGCAGCTTTCCGCTCTCCACGTCGCCGCGATACAGCCGGACCTCCACGCTGTCGAAGCCCACCGGGGCCCCGATCTCGGCGCTCACGGCCCCGGACGAGTAGGAGGAGGTGCCGACGCACTCGCCGCGCGGGACCGTCCCGTCGGGACAGTCGCTCGAACACGCAGAGAGCAGGGCCGCCAGGGCCGGTCCGATCCAGTTGCGCCTCACAGCGAGAGCAGCCATTCGCCACGCACCCATCCCAGCACTCCTTCCTTGGTGGCCACCCGCAGGCCCATGCGTTGGTTCTTCGCGAAGGCCAGCGCGATCCCGGCCCATGGGCTGCTTTCCGATCGGGGCGATCTCGAGCTGCCGGAAATGTCCCCGAACACCAGCTCCAGTCCGACCATGGGCATCAGGCCCAGGCTGCGGTCCCCCAGCAGAGCGAACAGCGAAGGGTCGAAACCGTATCTGAGGATGCGGTACTGGGTCCAACGCGTGGCGGTCTGCTGCTCCAGCGTCTTCCAGTAGAACGGGCGGATCCAGCCGTCCAGCCCGACGCCGAGATGGGCATTGGAAAGTTCCAGGCCAAGCAACGGCGACAGGTCGTGGGCGCTGGCGTGCAGTCCCAAACGCAGATGCGGCGCGAACGGATCCGAGGTCCCTTGGGTCCGGTTCGTCGGGGGCTTGTCGAGGCCGGCCCAAAGACTGGAGGCGATGAACAGGGGAAGGAGCATGGCGCAAAGGTAATGCGCAAGCCGGCCGGAGGGCGCCGCCGTCAGGCGGCGGTGCGCAGTGCGAAGGACGATCGCCGCGTCCTGCAAGCATCACGACAAGCACGGTGGGCTCAAACGAGAATCCCCTCACGCCAGACGGCATGAGGGGATGAATTCCTGAACGGCCATCCGTTCAACGGTTCTATGTCTCTTCAGACGGATGCCATCATTCGATCCACCATTTGATGGACAGGTAATTGTCGGTGGTCATGAGTCCGCTTGTGTAGGTCTGCCACATGCCGCTGATAGAGCTCGGCGCCGATCCCGACGTGCTCAAGATGGGAAGAATGTTGCCCTTCAGATAGCCATTGGCCATGGCTCCTGAGACCATGGTGGCAGGAGAAGCCTTTGTGAGCAGATCGCTCACGCTGATTCGGAGCGCTGTGGTGTCGAGTGCCCAATCCGGAGTGGAATATGTGCCTTGCGCCGCCTGCCAGGAGCTGTATATCCATGCTCCGGTAGACCATCCGTTGTGCTCTCCCTCCAAAAAATTGGTTTCGATCGAGTCGCTTTCCTGCAGGAAATAGGCTTTGCTGGTAGAAGGAAGCCTGAAGGTGGCCCCGACATAGGAGCTTTGGTTGGCGTAAGCGATGTGACGGATTCCCAACTGTGAATTGACTCCAGTGGTCACTTTCAAGGAATCGATGAGTTGCCAGATGTAGTCCGGGCCGTTGATGTCGCTGCGACCGGTCACGATGTAGACGCTGTCGAGCGAGATCTTGACGATGATGCTCTTCAGGGCCGCTGCGCTGGACAGCTCACCCGCTTCGCCAAAGACGTAATAGCTGCCGGTCTTGGTGTAGGGGACGATCCGATAGCTGTAACTGCTGCCGGACACCGTGGCGATGCTGTCGACCAGCGCCGCTGTGGTGAGGGCTTCGATGTCTCCTACCCATGCCACTTGGTAGGAACTGCTTGGAACTGTGGCCCCTGCGGTCAGCAATTGGATGGATGCATTGCCGAAGGTGGGTGGCGAAGTTGCCGCACCAGTCTTCACTCGCAGAACGTAGATCCCAAGAGTGCGCGGATCGGTCTTCAGTTGGCTTGCGAAATTCACCAAGGGGCGGAGGATCTTCCAAGGTTTGACCAAGTCCAGGTTGATGGCTCCAATCAAACCGCTTCCCGTCACGAGGCTCGACGTTCCCGCCAATTTCCAAGTCTTGATGGTGTCCCCGTCCAGGGACTTGGTGGTGATGGTCACCGTATCGTTGCCCAGCCAGTAGAGGGAATCCGATGCTGCGGTCCTGAATACGACGGCCGTAGAAATCGTGGCGTCGCGCTCCAATAGGATCGGGGTGGTTCTCCCTGCGGCGTTTTTCAGTTCCGCCTTGCAAGAGGCTCCGATGGTGTCCAGAGTGACCTGCAGACGGACATAGGCTCCGAGCTTCGCACCTTGGCTTACGTAGACTCCGGCGGCGTAGGTGGCCTTGGCGATGGGCGTCGTGTTGGTCGGATCAAGGATCTCGATGCTCAGCACATTGGAATGGCTGGCCTTGCGAGGAAACAGTGGGGCTGGGTCGACCGGGTCGAGGAGCCCATCGCCGTCGGTGTCCTTGCTCTTGGGGTTGGTGTAGAATGTCGCGGTGTCGCCGGCGCGTTTCCACCCGTAGATTTCCGCGCTGTCGGAAAGGCCGTCGCCGTCGTAGTCGGCGGCAAGTTTGTCGGAGATCCCGTAGAACTTTTCCACGGCATTGGGGACGCCGTCCTTGTCGTCGTCGCCACTGTAGGCAAGCAGCACCTGGTCGCCGGTCTTGACGATCACGCTGTCGGGCCCGCAATGCGAATGGAAGCTGTAGATGGCGCTCTTGGAACTCTGGCCGCCACTGACGGTGCTGGTGATGATGGCCACCCAAGAACTGGTCGCATTGCGCTCCACGCCGTTGATGGACTTGAAGCCCAAGGAGTCGAAGGAATAGCTCATGCCCATCTGCGTGAGCATCTCGCCCAGATAGACCGGTCCGTAGTTCTTCGGATCGGCAGGATTGTACTTGGTCAAGGTCGCGACGTTGCGAACCATCGGGGATTCCTGCCCGTTGGTGGGATTGTCGAAATCCACCTCGATGTGGGCCGTGGAGCCCTGGACCATCGTGCTCACGTCGCTGCTGCGCAGGGAGACCGGTGTGGTGTTGGTGGCGATTCCATAGGTGACCTGCACGCCGGTCATGCGAACCGTCAGACGGTCGAAAGTGCTCAGTCGAGCCACATCGCCATTCTCAAGACTGCCTGTCAGCACCACGTCGAAGCCCTTGGTGTTCCCGACTGCAAGGTCGGTTGCGGAGATGACCGGGGTCATCGAAAAGAGCGGCACATCCACGGCCTGTCCATCTGCATAGGTCGTCCCGTACAGGGTGAACAAGGCGTTGGAGAGTGTGACCCCGATGGAACCCTGGTTCGTGACCTTGATTGGCACGCTGATGGTGGCGCCAGAGATGCTGGAGCCACGTTCGGTGGTGCGAGTCTGGGCTTCCTGATAGCTGCGGTTGAACGAGACGCGTCGGTCATAGCTCCACTCGTTGGAGACCTCGTGGGACTGCGTGACATCCAAGCGGGCTTCCCAGTTGAAGGACAAGGACGCCGATTGGTTCGTGGTACCGATTTCCACCCCTACGGAGCCGCCGACCGACATGCCCACTGCGATCTGTTCTGCATTGGTCACGGTGCGGCTGTTGCTGCTTCCATCCTCGCTTCCCCAGCTCTCGTCCTTGCTCATCGACAGCTCGTCCGCGGTCGACTTGGTGATCGCCTCCTTGAGCACGATGTGAGGAGGCGCAGTCATCCTCACAAGCAGGACTGGCAGGTTCGCCACCAGAGGGCTGTAGACCTTGGGATCCAAGGTCGTTTCCGTGTAGTCGTCGATGCCGTCGCCATCACTGTCCTTCTTGCGAGGATCGGTGTGCCAGATCAAGAGCTCCTGAAGATTGGTCAGGCCATCGCCATCGTCATCGCCCGATTCATCGATCGCAGGCCGGAAGGTGATCGAATCGAGCTTGGCCATGTCCACGGACTTCGCACCCAAATCGGTCGTGTTCAGGTTCAGTGTCTTGAGCGCACCGCCTGTGTTGTCGAAGGTGACGCGGTTGGAATAGCCGAGGTAGAATTGGCGCTGGCTCGGAGTTCCTTTCGCGTCCACCGAGTGGACATAGAGGAGCATGCCGGTGGCGTCGAAGGTAACGGCATCGCTGGGATCCAGCGCATAGCTGTGGGGGATTCCGTAGCTGGTGATGGTTAGACGGGCCGCCGCTGCCGGCATAGCCAGGGCAAACAATCCCAAACAGAGTAGTCGCCTCAATGGGTGCCACCGTTCACCATCGCGACGGGAGCGGCCTGGACAACGCTCTCATTGCGGTAACGGGCAATCAGGAGTCGGCCGCTGGTCGTCGGTCCTTGCAACTGCGCCTTGCCTGTGGCATCCAATCGGGCGCTTCCCGTCCATACGTTGCGGCCATGTAAGTCGACCAGTTGAAGGTTGGCCATGGTCCCGGGCGAGCCCATCAAGGAAAAATTGGCCAGTCCGCCGCCCATCCCGGTCAGCCGGAATCCGCAGAATTCAGAGCGCACCTTGTGGATGGCGCTGGCGCCATCGTTGAAGGTCAGGGAGGCGATGTTCGGCAAGGAATACGTCGTGCTGCCTTCCTTGGTGAACAAGGTCAAGCTGGGAACCGTGGGAGTGCTCGCGGCCATGACTCCGGCTGCAAGCAACAACGGCGTGATTCGTCGTATCATGAAATGTGTCCGATGGGAAATGAACCGGCCAGAATTGGCCTGTAGTCTCCAGAGGATAGGGGAACCACGAGGGCTCGCGTGCGACAAAACACTGTTAAAACCGTGAAGTTCGGTTCAGAAACCGCTGACGGAATTCAGGAAGGGGGCTCAGGTCTCCGTTTGGGCCAGACGGATCAGCGCATGCAGCGTTTCGATCGCTCCCGTGAATTGCGTCTGGCCTTGCGTCTTCTCGATGGCAAAGCGGGCCGAATCCAACACCTTGCTCCAGCGAGGAAGCTTGAGTGGTTTGCGAGGGTCGAGATACTTGTCCAACGTCTGGGTGCGGCGCCAGCCGTTGCCATCGATTTGAATGCTCCACAAGCCGGACTCTTCGGCAAAGTCGGCGCGATCCTTCCCGGTTGCGACTTCCCACAAGCGCAGGCTTTTCGCGAGGATCTCAGCGGCCAGTCGGCCAGGTTCCGAATGGGCACGGAAGCTTTTTTGCTGACGCACATGCAGGTTCACACGGGCCAAAAGCTCGGCACGCAGGAATGGCTTGATCAGGTAATCGTTTCCGCCGACCTCATAGCCTTGCTTCAGGTCTTCGAGGCGATTGCGTGCGGTCACGAAAAGTACTGGAAGCTCCGATTCACTGTAGTGCCCCCGGATTTTCCGGCACACCTCGAAGCCATTCTTGCCCGGCATCATCACATCCAGTAGGACAACGGCGGGAAGCTCCTTCTCGAGCTGTGCTAGGATGTCTTCCCCATTCTCCATGCAGATCACCCGATAGCCATTGCCCTGGAGATGGTTGCGCAGGATGCGCAGGTTCGTCGCTTCGTCATCCACGGCCAACAGGGTTGCGATCGGGTGGTCGGGAACTCCCATCTCGGCAAGCTCGCTCTCTTGACTTTCTGATGCGATCGCGCCGATCCCGTGATGTTCCTGGTCTTCGGCAAGGATTCCATCGGGGGCAATGTCCAGTTCAAAAGTAAAGGTGGAACCTTGGCCGGGAATGGAGTCCAGGAGCAACGTTCCGCCGTGCAGCGTCACCAGCTGCTGCGCGATGGAAAGCCCCAGGCCGGTGCCACCCCGTCCATGCGGCCCCTGTTCGAAGGAGCCGAAGATGCGGCTCGCATCCTCCAAGGGGATTCCGATCCCACTGTCCTGCACCGAGAGCCGCACCCGCTCCCCTTCCAGTTGAGCCTGCACCCGGACGCAGCCGTGGTCGGTGAACTTGACGGCATTGCCCACCAGATTGAAGAGGATCTGGTCCAGCCGATCCTCGTCGGCAAGGACCAGAGGGATGCCTTCGGGGATGTCCTGGACCCAGGCCACGCCCTTGTGCTCCAGGGTGTGACGGAAGTGCTCGTTCACTCGCGCGACGCTGGTGCGCAGATCCACGGCACTTGGATGCAGTTTCCGCTCGCCATGCCGCAGGGTGGAAAAATCCAGCAGGTCGTTCACCAGACGCGCCAGACGCGCCGCGCTTCCCAAGATCGAGCGGAAGTTGGATGGAGCCGTCATGGCCTGCCTCTGCGGATCCTCCGAGATCCCGGATTCGGCGATTCCCATGATGCCGTGCAGGGGCGTGCGCAGCTCGTGACTGGTGTTGGCCAGGAAGGCGTCCTTCACTTGCGAAAGCCGCTTGAGTTCGATGTTTTGGGTCAGGATCTCGGACATGAGGCCGGCATTGGTCTCGTGGATCGAGGCGGTGCGCCGCGAGAGGATCACGGCATTGGAAAGGACCAGTGCGGTGGTCCCGAAGGTAGCGATGTAGGTCGAATCGATGATCCCGATCAGATAGAGCACGTCGTGGATCGAGGCGGCTCCGAACGCAAGCAGCCCCACCAGCATTGGCCAGGCTCCCGACGTCCCTTTGCGAACGGCATCGACGACCACCCATAGGAGCAGCAGCAGGTACGGGGCGCTGATCTGCAAAAGGACGCGAAACAAAACACCGAAGATCGGCACAGGAAGCAACAGGGTCGCCAAGGTCATGCAAATTCCTACGGCCAGGGCAATGGGCTCGTGCCAGCGCAGGATGCGGCGAGGGAACAGTTCGTTCCAGAAGGACATGGTCAGGTAGGGAATCCACGCAAAGGCCACCTTGTGGATGCGATGCACGCTCCCGAAGGAGAGCTCGGGCAGGAGCAGGGACAGGATGCGGAAGTTTCCGCTCTCGCACAGCACCACTAGGAACCAGGCCAGGCAGAACAGAGCAAACACCAAGTGGATCCGTTCGCGGCGATGGAACAGGTAGGTGTTCAGGTGCAGGAAGGCAAAGAGCAGGATCATTCCCAGGCACAAGGCTTGGGCGACCAGTTCGGTGCGGAAGCTCTGCCGCATCGCAGCGGGCGCGGAGCAACGCACAGGAAAGGTCATGCCTCCGTCGTGGAGATGGAAATTGGACACCTGCATCACCAGATCTACCCGAGGCGAGGTGATGGCAACGGTTCCTTCTTGAGCCTCCAAGCGGATCCGTTCCTGGAGGCGCGTCGCCCCGACGGTTCCTCCTGCCAGCACCTTGGTGCCATCGACCCAAAGGGCATAGGCGCCGCCCTGCTCGCGCACCGCGAACGAAAGCTCCCGAACGCGGGAAGTATCCACCAGCAGCACCAGGCGATAGGTCGCCACCCCCGTATCCGAAAGCCTTTTCCCGAGCCAATCCAACTGGCGCCACGGATGCAGTTGTGACTGGACCGTGCCCCTTAGCAAGGCTGCATCCCTCGGCCCGAGCAATCGCCCCCATTGCATGCTCCACCCTTGGTTCAGGGAGATCACTTGACTCTGCAAGTCCCTCTGGCGCAGGTCTAGGAATTCGTCTCCGGAGGCCGCGAACAAATCACATGCCGACACCAAAAGAAGCAGCCAAATGATCTGGAGGAAGCCAATCCGAGGGGCGCGCGCTGCATGCAATGAAATACCGGTTTCCGTCAAAACAAAAGACCCCGGCTCCGAAGTGGAACCGGGGTCTGACAGTTTCTGTCCATCCGGCGGGTCGCCCCGCCGTCAAGATCAGCCCTGGGCGGCGAGGATCTCGAGGATCTTCTTGGCCGAGTGGGTGATGATGGTGCCGGGTCCGAAGATGGCCGAGGCGCCGTTGGCCAGCAAGTAATCGTAGTCCTGGGCCGGGATCACGCCGCCGACGATGATCACGATGTCCTCGCGGCCGTGCTTCTTGAGCTCGGCCACCAGCTGCGGCAGGAGCGTCTTGTGACCGGCGGCAAGCGAACTCATCGCCACCACGTGCACGTCGTTCTCCACCGCCTGCAGGGCGGTCTCCTCGGGGGTCTGGAACAGGGGGCCCACGTCCACATCGAAGCCCATGTCGGCGTAGGCCGTGGCCACCACCTTCTGGCCGCGATCGTGGCCGTCCTGGCCCATCTTGGCGATCATGATACGGGGGCGACGGCCTTCCTTCTTGGCGAAGTCATCGGCCTGCTTGCGAACGGCTTCGATTTCGGTCACGTTGGCGAACTCGCTCTGGTACACGCCCGAGATCGAGCGGATGATGGCCTTGTGGCGACCAAAGGTCTTCTCCATGGCGTCCGAGATCTCGCCCAAGGAGGCGCGCGCCTTGGCGGCTTCCACGGCCAGGGCCAGCAGGTTGCCGTTGCCGGTGGCGGCAGCTTCTTCGATGGCCTTGAGAGCCGCCTGGCAGGCTGCGTTGTCGCGCTCGCCGCGAAGCTTCTTGAGACGCTCGATCTGCGAGAGACGCACAGCCGAGTTGTCGATGTCCAGGATCTCGAGCGGGTCTTCCTTCTCGAGTCGGAACTTGTTCACGCCCACGATGGTCTCGCGACCGGAGTCGATGCGGGCCTGACGACGGGCCGAAGCCTCCTCGATGCGCATCTTGGGAAGACCGGTCTCGATGGCCTTGGCCATGCCGCCCAGCTTTTGGACCTCCTCGATGTGTGCCCAACCCTTCTGGATGAGCGAATCGGTGAGGGCCTCGAGGTAGTAGGAACCTGCCCACGGGTCGATGATCTTGCAAATCCCGGTCTCTTCCTGCAGGAAGAGCTGGGTGTTGCGGGCGATACGAGCCGAGAAGTCGGTCGGAAGCGCGATGGCCTCGTCGAGGGCGTTGGTGTGCAGCGACTGGGTGTGGCCCAGCGCGGCGTTCATCGCCTCGATGCAGGTACGAGCGATGTTGTTGAACGGATCCTGTTCGGTCAGCGACCAGCCGGAGGTCTGCGAGTGGGTACGCAGGGCCAATGACTTCTTGTTCTTGGGGTTGAACTGCTTCACGATCTTGGCCCAGAGCACGCGTGCGGCGCGCATCTTGGCGACTTCCATGAAGTGATTCTTGCCCTGGGCCCAGAAGAAGGACAGGCGGGGCGCGAAGGCGTCCACGTCGATGCCCGCGGCCACACCGGCGCGCAGGTACTCGAGGCCGTCGGCCAGGGTGTAGGCCATCTCGAGGTCGGCGGTGGCGCCGGCTTCCTGCATGTGGTAGCCGGAGATCGAGATCGAGTTGAACTTGGGCATGAACTTCGAGGTGAACTCGAAGATGTCCGCAATGATCTTCATCGACGGCAGCGGCGGGTAGATGTAGGTGTTGCGCACCATGTATTCCTTGAGGATGTCGTTCTGGATCGTTCCAGCCAACTCCTCAAGCTTCGCGCCCTGCTCGAGAGCGGTCACGATGTAGAACGCAAGTACCGGGATCACGGCACCGTTCATGGTCATCGACACCGAGATCTTGTTCAGCGGGATCTTGTCGAACAGGATCTGCATGTCAAGGATCGAGTCGATCGCCACACCGGCCTTGCCGACGTCGCCCACCACGCGGGGGTGGTCGGAGTCGTAGCCGCGGTGGGTCGCGAGGTCGAACGCAACGGAAAGGCCCTTCTGACCGGCCGCAAGGTTGCGACGGTAGAAGGCGTTGGACTCCTCGGCAGTAGAGAAGCCGGCGTACTGGCGCACGGTCCACGGCTGGAATACGTACATGGTCGCATACGGCCCGCGCAGGAACGGAGCGATGCCTGCGGTGTAACCGAGGTGCTCCATGCCGGTGTAGTCCTCGGCGGTGTAGAGCGGCTTGACCGGGATCTGCTCCATGGTCTGCCACACGTAGTCTTCGGCGGACTTGCCGGTCTGGGCGGCGATGGCCTTCTTCCACTCGGTGTACGAGATCGGGGCGCTCTTGCCCTTGTAGGCGATCTTGGTGAAATCAGGCGTGCTCATGCGCTAACTCCCATCTTGACCTGCAGCTTCTTGAGGAGCTGGTAGGTGTTCACGCGGACATTCACGTACTCGTCGACACCGGCAGCCTTCCAGGCCTCGGCGGCGTCGGTGGCGGCACCGGCGACGATCACAGTGACCGAAGCGCTTGCTGCCTTGATGGCGGCGGCGATGGCGGGCACGGCTTCGACGTAGGTGTCATCGGTGGAGGTGATCACGACCACGGAAGCACCGCTCTTGATCGCCTCGGCGGCGGCCTCGGCGGCGTCCTTGAAGTCACGGTCGTTGAGGACGTTGAATCCACCCACCTGGAAGAATGCGCTGGTCCAGTCGGCACGTCCACGGTAGCCGCGGGAGGCGCCTACGTTGGCCTGGAAGATCTTCGGCGCGGAGCCGGTCTTCTCGGCGTACTTGACCGATGCGGCGCGCAGGATCTCGAAGGCCTCGGCGCCACGTCCCACGACCAGGGCCGGGACCTCGGTCGAACCGGCGACGCTGGAGGCCACCAGGTCGGCGGTCTTGGCGGTGGCTGCGGCCTCGACGGCGGCGGCGACCTTGGCGGCACCCTTGGCGGAAGTGACCGAAGCGATGGCGACGCCTGCCTTGAGGCTCTTCACGGTCGAGACCTTCACGTCGGCGAGCTTCTCGGTGGCGTTGGGGTACTGGTTGGTGCCCACGAGCACGGTCTTGCGACGCTCGAGGTCGCCGACCTTGGCCTTGGCCACGACGGCGATCTTCTCCTGGACCTTGCCGGCCAGAAGGGCCTTGGCAATGCCGCCCTCGGCCTCGACGCCCTGGAAGAGCTCCCAAGCCAGGGTTGCGATCTTGTCGGTGAGCCACTCGACGGCCCACGAGCCGCCTGCCGGGTCGATGACGCCGGTGAGCTCGCACTCTTCACGCAGCACGATCTGGGTGTTGCGGGCGATGCGGCGGGAGATGTCGTCGGGAGTGCCGTATGTCTCGTCCCAGGCGGCCACGTGGAGCGAATCCACGCCGCCGACCACGGCACTGAATGCCTCGGTGGTGCCGCGCAGGATGTTGACCTGCGGGTCGAGCACGGTCTTGTTCCAAGTGCCGGTGCGGGCGTGGAGGTTCATCCCCACGCCGGTCACGCCGAAGGCTTCCAGGATCTGGGCCCAGAGCAGGCGGGCGGCGCGGAACTTGGCGATCTCCATGAAGAAGTTCGGTCCGATGGACAGCGCGAAGCGGATGCGGGCGGCGGCCTTGGCAGCGGGGATGCCGCGTGCGATCAGGGCGCGCAGGTACTCGGCGCCGGAGGCAAGCGCGTAGGCCAGCTCCTGCACGGAGGAAGCGCCAGCGTCGTGGTAGGGGTGACCCTGTACGCCGACGGTCTTGAGGATGAGGCCGTTCTCTTCGGCGTAGGCCGTGAGGGCGGCGACGTCGTCGAAGGCGCCTTCGAGAGTCGTGCTGAGCTTGCCGGTGACGGCCAGGGCCGAAAGCGGGTCGGCTTCGATCGAGCCCTTGAGGGCCGATGCGGCGACGCCGTTCTTCTTGGCCAGGGCCAGCAGCAGGGCACCGAAGGCCACGCCGTTGGCGCCTGCACGCAGGTAAACAGAGGTGGTGGCCAGGTCGATGCCGGCCAGGGCCTTCTCGAGGTCGGCAAGGCTTGCGACCGAAAGGCCGGCGGCGGAGCCGTTGTCCAGTACGATGTTGAGCTCGTCCTGTCCGCGGGAGAGGTCGAGCTTGGCGGCCTTATTGAACTCGGATGCCGAGCCGTAGGGCAGTTCCTGAGAAACCTGCCAAGCGCCGTTCATGTAACCGGCAACCCGGTCGCCGCGCGAACCGCCCTGACCGGGAAGCTGGCCGATGTGCGGCAGGTTCTCGGCATCTTCCTTGCGGTAGATGGGCTGAATGGTGATGCCTTCGTAGGTCTCCGTCAGCATCCTCTTCTCGAAGGGCGCGCCCTTCAGGAGGGCTTCTGCAGCTGCCTTCCATTCCTCGTAGGAATTGGGAGGAAATTCCTCCAGCAGGCGTTTCCGGTTCTCTGGATTCTGGCTCATGAGTGTTCTTTCTCCTTCGGCCCTATTTATGGCTCCCAGTGACGGCAAAAAGATAACAAGCGGAGTTTCTGATCCGTTGAATGCGTGAGAAAAAACTCGCCAAATCGGGGGCACTATGGCAAGATCACATTGGTGGAATTTGTGCTTGCCGGGAAGCAAAGGGCTTGCGGAGTCGATGGAGCGGCTTGATATTGTAACTCTCGCTCTGGGTCGGGAAGGAGAATGCGCATGAAGAAGGTCTTTGGACTCGCCTGGGTTTCGCTGGTCGCTGCATGCGTGATGAGCTGCGATCGCTCCGGTGAGAACTTGGCGGGCGAATCACTGCTCTCCGGGATCAGCACGCGCTTGGTGGTTGGAACCGACAGCGCCAGCATCGTAAGGGATACGGGCGAGGCGACTCGCGACACCGTCGACCCGTACCGCCCATGGACGGCAGGGCTCAAGGTGCTTGGTGGCGACAGCGCCAGGGTGGACAGCGTCACGGTCCGCTGGGGAGACGGTTCGGACATGGAAGGCTTCAACCGGCACACGCGCTTCTTGCGGCACCAGTGGTCGGTCCAGGACACGGGGCGTCGGAAGATCGAGCTGTTCTCCTGGTCCTCCGGTTCCTTGGTGCGGCAGGACAGCCAATTCCTGCACGTGACGACCCATGCGATGGCCTTGCATCTGTGCGAAGCGCTCTTCACCACGGCCTGGAACATCGACTCCGTCCTTTCTCTCCCAATCACCACCATGGATGAGCGCCCCTTGCAGCGTGTGCATCTTCATGCTTCGGCCGTGGGCAGCGATTCCTCCTTCGACACCACGGTGGCCGCTGAGGGGCGCGCTTGGCTGAGCATCGGCCTGAAATTCCTGCCCTCGGGCACCTCCGATTCCCTGGTGAAGTGGTCGATCCGCCTGGATCTGTTGGCCAAGAGCGGCGATTCGACCACCGACAAGTTCGTGCTGGAAGTGAAGCAGCACCCTCCGGTGCTGGATTCCGTGACGGGTTTGCCGGAGCAGGCGCTGCGCGGGGATACCTTGCGGGTACAGGCTCATGCGACTGCAAGCAAGGGAATTGCCCGCTACGAATGGACCATCAACAGCCAAGTGATCTTCCTGTCGGGGGACCGCTTGGTGCTTCCCATGACCGATACAGGTTGGATCTGTGCCCACGTGAAGGTCTATGACTCGGTGGGGAACCCCTCCGTGGTCAATGACTTCTCGCTGTATGTTCGCGCCGGTGCTGCGCCGGTGCCGACCGGCACGAAGCCTGTGGCTGCGGTCGCCGGTGAGCTGATCTCGCTTCCCATGCTCGCCCAAGGCGATGACGCCGTGTCTTGGAGCTGGAGCGTGCCTGATCGCATCTACCGCAATTCAGCCCTGGAGCCGATCCTGCTCTCGGGAGTCACGCAGAGCACGGTTCTGTCGCTGGCGCTGCATGCGCCGGGACTGCATCGACTGGCACGCAAGGCGACCAATTCGCGCGGGGACACGGCCTGGGACACCATCGACATCAACGTCTCGAAGAAGGCCCCGGGGCTGACAGATCTGAAGGTGCAGGGCGCGATGGCATCGGGAGCTTGGGTGAACCAGTATTTGTTGAAAGGCATCTACTCGGTCCAGCCTACCGCACAGGATTCCCAGGACGGGACCTTGCCGGTGGCCATCTGGGCGGACACCGGCACTGGTCGTTACGACTGCAAGGTCGGGACAAGCCTTTCCTTGCGCACCTCCCGGCTGGGAGCCGACACCTTGAAGCTGAAGCTGGTCGGGATCTACGGCGATTCCAGCTTGGTGCAGCGCGCCTACAAGGTGATGGGATTGACGCTTCGCGACACGTCGGTGCACACCGGGGATAGCGTGGCGTATTTCCTGGACAGTGCCGCTTGGACGGGTGCGGCACGGCAATGGACGGTTCGGGCCCCGGATCGCAAGCTGAGCCAAGATGCCACTGGGGCTCCTCTGCTTGTTCCCGACACCGTGGAGGCTTCGGGGCAAGGTGCGCTTTCATTCCGATTGGCGCTCAAGGACACTGGAGTCCATCCCGTTTCGATTGCGGTGAAGGATGCCTTCGGAGCCAGTCTCCAAGGAAGCATGAACGTGCGCGTGTGGCGGCACGGCCTGCGCATCGACAGCCTGATCCCTTCGGGCAGCAGGATCGCATTGTCGGAAGGAAAACATCTGGAAGTGGGAAGCCTCTGGCCTGTGACGCTTGCCGTGACGGACAGCGAAGGCGTCACGGTCAATACCAAGACCGATTCCGTCTGCTGGAGCGAGGGCCGGTTGAGTTCCGGCTGCGGCACGTCGATCTTCTTGCCGACAGGGCTTGTGGGAGCGCACAGCCTTTCCCTGCAGGCTTTCGGAAAGCCCTGGGGGGGCGTGGGGACTGCAGACTTCAACTACGTCGTGGATTCGGCACCGGTGGCTACGGGAGTGAGTCATGTTTGCTCCAAGCTGGACACAAGTTGTGACATTCCAGATGCCGATCTGCGCGTCCGCGATCCCCAGAAGTATCTGCTGACGGTGGATTTGGCCGACTCGAACGTCTCCACCACCGACAAGGTGCCTGGCCTGGGCACGGTCACGCGCATCCAGGATGCCAATGGGAAGTTCAAGTTCCACATCCGTTGGAGCCTCTTCGCCTATACCCCCGGCTCCTGGAATGGAGCCTATTGGGTTGCCCCGGTCATCAAGCTCGACAACGCAAGCATCCAGTACAAGGCCGTCAATCCCTATGGAGTGGAATCTTCTCCCGCCACAGTGAAGATCACCTTCAAATAGGGCCTCAGTAGCAGACGGGAATGTAGTCGCGGCCCGTGCGCGAGGGGTTCACGTAAGGACGAACCTCTCGACCGCGATCCCCACGCCGTCGGCGTCGTGGTGGGCCGTCACGTGGTCGGCGATGGCCTTCACCGAGTCGCGGGCGTTTTCCATCGCGACCGCAAAACCCGCGAACTCGAGCATGCCCTTGTCGTTGTCGCCGTCGCCCATGGCAATGACCTCGGAAGGCAGGATCTCAAGCCGTTCGCACAGGAGCGAAAGGGAATGGCGCTTGTCGATCCCGAGGTCGGTGAATTCCAGGAAGAAGGGCTTGGAGAAGACCATGTTCACGCGGCCTTCCATGTAGGGCCTCATCGCTTCGGCCACTTCTTTCAGGCGTTCGGGATCGTCCACCACGATCACCTTGATGCTCTCCTCTGTGATGCGGTCGGGAAAGTCGTCCACTTGATCTACCGGAAGACCCGTGAGGGTGCTTTCCGCGTCGGTGTAGGGATTCTCCTTTGGGGTGATGATGCGGTCCTGGTGGTAGCCCAAGATGCTCACGCCGTGCTTGCGGGCGTGGTCGTGGATCTCGCGCATGTGGGTGCACGAAAGCGACTTCCTGAAATGCTGCCGCATCCCGGCGCATTCAGTGATCACGGCCCCGTTGAAGGAGATCAGGAATCCTCCGTGCATTTCCAGCTCAAGCTCGTGGGCGAAGCGCTTCATGGCGCCGGTGGGACGCCCCGAGGCCAGCGTCACGCGAACCCCGCGCCTTTGGGCTTCCAGGAGCGCCTCCTTGGTCCGGACAGAAATTGTCAATTCGGAGGTGAGGAGGGTGTCGTCCAGGTCCAGCACGATCATCTTGTAGGTCATGGGGCAAAGATAGGTGGCGCCTCCCGCTGCGCGGGCCGGGCTGCCTGCCAAGCCCCGCCCGATCAAGCCGGAGACGGGGGCTTGGGCGAAGCCGGCATCCCTGGCGCGAAGTCGTCAATCGATTGCGACTCGCAGGGACTTTTTGATTGAAATTTGGACTTCAGAAATGCGTTGCAACGATCGGCCTGCTCGCTACGGAATCCGGGCACAAAAAAGGCCGCCCCTTGCGGAACGGCCTTGAATGTCTGCGTGCCTAAGATCTTAACGCATGGGTAGGATGAGCTGGGAGGCCTTGAGGTCCCCGGCCCGCAGCATCAGTACAGCCATCTCGCCATTGGGCATGGCAAGGTCGAGGCTGTGTGCGCCAGCGGACTGGCTCAAGGTGCGTGCAGAAATCTGCCGTCCCTGCATGTCCACCAGCCGGGCTTCGACCCGACCGGCAGTGGGCATGGCGTAGCTGACCCGCAGAACGCCGTCTTGGCGCACCGCCGAGAGGAGGCCCTTGGCGCTTGCGAGCTTGCGCGAGATTCCCGAGGCGGCCTTGGTCGAATCGAAGGTGGAGGAATCGACGCCGAACAGGGCGATGTTGTCGATCCAGAGATCGGCATCGGTGCCCGAGCCGACCGAGAAGCCCAGGCCGTTCACGAACTGGGCGCCGCTGTCGGCCCATGTCCAGGTGCCCTTGGCGGCAGCGGAATAGGGCGTGGGCTCGAGGTCGTCGGCCGCGATCTCGATGTCCTTCCAGGCTGTGTCCAGGGAAATGTCCATGCCGTAGTTGCCCCAATCCTTGGCCAGTAGCACATCGCGGGTGAGGAAGTGGACCCGCAGCTTGCCCTTGGTGACCTTGCCCTTGAGGCGCAGGACGATCTTGGTGAGCTTGCGCAGGTCGAAGAAGGCCTTGTTGGTGGTGAGGTTGGCTTCCAGTCCTGCATAGGGATAGGTCATCTTGGCGGTGCTGGTGGTCATCTTGACATGCATTGCCCCGTCCTTCACGGCGGCGCCCAGTGCGGCGGTGTCGTTGGCGACATCGGTGCCGGCCGAGTTGGTCACAGTCGTTCCGCTGTCGTCGTGGAACGCGTACCACCAGCCGCCGGATTTGCTGCCGATGCGGGCGGCGAGGTCGGTCTGGCGCGGGTTTTGCCCGAAGGGCATGTCAAAGGAGGCGAAGGTCAGGCTGTCGGAGACCACGGGCTTGGTCGTGTCGGCCTTGCCGGTGTCGGCCTTGAAGACTCCGCTGGGCAGGTCGCTGTTGCGCTTGTCGTTGAGCCAGGTCTTTGCGAAGGCGCCGAACGGATTGAGGGCGTCGGGGTCCTTGTCGTCGGTCCACATCGGCGGGCCCCAAGAGCCGCTCCAGCACCAAGCGGTCCAGGACAGGGTATTCTTGGCGTCGGCCCAGGTGCGCAACGGCGTCGCATAGCTAGTTGCGGTTCCCTTGGTGGGGACATTGGCGGTGGAGGAAGTGTCGAAGCCCCATTCGGACAGAAATACCGGATACTTGGCCATGACGGTCACCATCTGCGACTTGATGCTGGCCACGGAGTTCTGCGGATACATGTGCGCCACGTACACGATGTTTCCACCGGTGATTGGGGCGTCGACGATGCCGTCCAGGTTGGAGGACCAGTTGGGCGGGCCGACCAGCACGATGGTCTTGGGAGCGTAGGCACGGATGGTGTCCACCCAGGACTGTGCGGTGTCGCGCAGGCTGGTCCAGTCGATGTCGTCCAGAGGCGTCTTGACCGGTTCGTTGAATACTTCGTAGATCACGTGCTCCTGGTTGGCGAACTTTGGGGCCATGTAGCTCCAGAACTGCTTGCAGCGCTCGCTCTTGTCCGGGGTCACGTCCTCGATCAAGTGGAAGTCGATGATGACGTAGACGCCGCGGGTCTTGGCGCTGTCGATCAGCGGCTGGAGATTCGCCGCGACCCATTTGTCCTTGTCTGCGGTGCTTCCCTTCAATGGGAACAGATAGGTGCTTCCGACCGAATCGGCCACCGGGACGCGCACCACGCGGGGGAACCAGCCGCCGGTGGTGTCGGTCAGCTTCATGAAGTTCTTGATGGTGGTGTTGGCCTTGGTGGTCCCGGCGCCGTAGGCGTAGGGCCAGCCGGCGTGGATCATCGAGACGCCGCGCAGCACCACGGTGTTGCCTGCGGTGTCCTTGATCTGGTTGCCGTCCACATGCAGGCGCGGAGTGGCGATTCCTGCGAAGGCACCTACGGAAAGCGCCAGCGCAAAGGCGGCGACTTTTCCGAAGGCAGTTCCTGGCTGATTCATGCTTGAAGTCTTTCCTGTGGTCTGGTGAAGATCGGATCGCAGACGGCTTTGCCATCTTCTGTGGTTGGCTGGATGGCCTCGAACATCAGTCGTAAAGAACTAGTTGGAGGTTCATCTCTGACGGCAGAGTCAACATGACGACTGCTGAAGGATGGCATCTTTCAATTTGATAGAACAATGAAGAAAGTCCTCTTGCGTCGGTGATCCGTTCCATGCTAGACTGTCGGTGTGCACGATCAAGATTTCCTGTCAGCGCTTCGCCCTCCCGGCGATGCCGGATCCCCTCCGGGTGCTGCAACACGGGATCGCTGGCTGGAGGATGCGATGGAGGATGGCGGCGACTTGCTTCGTCTGATCGACGAGCCCAGCGATGTGGATGTCATTCCCCGTGGCCGCAAGCCGTGGGTGGTGGTGGTGGTGGACGACGATCCGTTGGTGCATGAGGTCACGCGGGTCGTGCTAGCGGATTTCCACTTCGAGGGCCGTGCATTGGAATTTCTCTCGGCCTCCTCGGCCCGGGAGGCACGCGACTTCTTCCTGCGCCGCACCGACATTGCGGTGGCGCTGGTGGATGTGGTGATGGAATCCGAGACGGCGGGACTGGACCTGGTCCGCTTCGTGCGCGAGGAGGCCGGACGCCATCTGACGCGTCTGGTGCTGCGTACCGGCCAGCCGGGGCTGGCTCCGGAAGACCAGATCATCCACCGCTACGACCTGCACGACTATTGGGAAAAGACTGAGCTGTCGGCGCGCAAACTGGTGACCGTGGTGCATTCGGCCTTGCGTGCCTACCGGGACTTGCTGGCGCTGGAGACCAGTCGTCAAGGTGTCCAGAAGCTCCTGGAAATGTCGCCTTCGCTGCAGTCGTGCCAGACGCTGGATGCCTTCGCAAAGCGTTCCTTGGATCATTTCCTGGATCTTCTGGGGATGTCGGAGACTTCAGGTAAGGCTTTGGTAGGGCACGAATCGGGCGAGGAGATCGTCGTGATCGCGGCCAAGGGCGGGTGGGAAAAGGATCAGCGCTTCGGCGGGCTCGATCTCCTGCTGCCCCTGATGGCGCCTGTCCGCAGGGCGCAGGAGTGGACCTGGGAGAATGGCATCTTCGAGGCGCGGCTGACCCGCAGGGACAATGAGCCGCTGTTCTTCCACATCGAAGGCGTGCCAGAACTGTCCGACGAGGACGCTCGATTGCTGGGACTGCTGCACCATCAGATCAAGGTGCTGCTGGACAATCTCCAACTCTGGCTGGATGCTCTCAATACGCAGTTCGAGACGGTGCATCTGCTGGCCGATGCCGTCGAGTCCCGTTCCAAGGAAACCGGTGCGCACACCCGGAGGGTGGGAGAGGTCGCCTGGATCCTGGCCAAGTCGCTGGGGATGGACTCGGCTCGGGCCGAGATCCTGCGTCGCGCTGCCCCTCTTCACGATCTGGGAAAGGTCGCCATCCCCGATTCGGTCCTGAACAAGCCGGGGAAGCTTGATCCGGAGGAATGGGGTGTGATGAAAACCCACGCTCAGGTCGGTTACGAGATCCTGTCGAAGTCGCAGCGCGGCCCCATGCAGATGGCGGCCTTGGTGGCGCACGAGCACCACGAGAAATGGGACGGGACAGGCTATCCGCGCGGCATCCGGGGGACGTCCATCAGCCTGGAAGGTCGAATCGTGGCGCTGGTGGATGTCGTGGACGCGCTCCTGAGCCGTCGCTGCTACAAGACCCCTTGGCCTCTGGAAGACGTACTGGACCTGGTGCGTGATCAGAGCGGCAAGCACTTTGATCCCGAAGTGGTGGATGCTTTCTTCCGCAATCTCCAGGAGATCCTGGCGATCCGACGTGCGCTTCCCGACCTGGATCTGCCATCCCACGGATGAGTACCGTTGTGATCTGGATCACATCATAAACGCTGAAGCTGGATTAGATTTTCTGGCACTCGATTCCATCCATTCCGTCCATTCACCCCGAAGAGGTCTTCATGTCCCGCATTGGCAATGCTCTTTCTTTGACGGCAGTCGCTTGCGCTGCTCTGGTGGGCTGCAACGAAAGCAGTTCCGGTTCGGCGACGGCTTCCGCTCCGTCCACCGACAAGTCCGTGAATGCCGCCAGTGCGGCATTCCAGACCATCTTCCAGTCGGGAAGCTCGTCTTCGGCATCGGACCTGCTGGGAAGCCAGGCTGCGGAGATCGAATCGGCCAACACGCAGCTGAAACGGGCCTATCTCACCAACCCCAAGGATTCCAAGGCGGCCTTCGGCTTGGCGGTGACCACCCTGGCCTTGCGCATGAACAGCATGTCGGGAACCCTTTCCACCATGCAGGAGAATGGGCTGGGCTTGAATGCCTCAGGCAAGCTCTTCTCGGGAACCCCTGCCGATGTGAACGCTTCGATCCCGGTGTTGGCTCGCTCCATGGCCAATCCGGCCAAGGCTCCCTTGCTGAGTGACATCCAGGACAGCCTGGAGATCGGAATGCTGCCTACGGTGGATTCCGTGGCCAACCTGCTGACGATTGCTTGGAACGATCCCGAATTCGAGCTCAGCGTCGTGGACAAGGACGACGGCGACATCCTAGTGATCGATCGCGGCGACATTGGCTATGCCCTGGCCATCGTCAAGGCGGTCCAGGCAGAACTCAACTGGATGGTCTCGTACAACATCAATATCGATGTGGACGGTTCCTATGCGTGGCTGGAGGCTCTCTCGAACGACAATACGGTGGGCGATGTTTCCTATCCTGCAACTGCTGCTCAGCAGAATGCCGTCAAGCAGATTCAGGCCTTCCTGACCTCCGGCTCCTCGTTCCTCAAGGTGCGCCCAGGCAAAGAAAGTCGCCTGGCAAGCACCTTGACCGGCCTTCGCGAGGCCATCGATATCGCCAAGGCTGCGACCAACGCCTCTTACTTGGCGAAGAAGGGGACCTCCAACCATCTCAAGAGCATCACGACCGTCTCGCAGCGCGACGATGTGCTTGAGGTTCTGGATTCGGCAGGCCACTGGTTGAGCGGCCCGCGCACCGTGACGCTTGACAACGGCAATTCGGTGACCTTCGACCTCTCGAAGCTGATCACGCTCTCCGACCTCAAGCTGTTCCTCCCCTCTAGCTATGTCTGGAACAACAACTTCGATGCCTCCTGGAGCAAGATCGGGCCGATCCTGTGGACCAATGGCTCCTCGACCATTGCCATGGACAGCGTGTTTGGCCTGGCCAAGGCCAGCAAGTCTTACCTGCCGTTCAAGAACTGGATTCGTTGGAGCGATCCGACCGTGGGCGGCGTCTTTCCCGGCATGACGCAAGGCGGGCTCTTTGACTTGGCCTTCAAGGGCACCAAGGCGGATCCGACCGTCAACGGCGCTCCGAAGCTGAGTGCGGTCGTGGACCTCCTGCCCTGACCCGAAGGAAATCATCTTCCCTTGCAAAGGCGGCCAGCTTGGTCGCCTTTGTTGTTGTGTCCGGTTGGGGCGGGACGCCAGCGCTGTGGCAGGATCTCTGGGGTTCAGCTGAGCCACTCGTCAGGGCTCCTGGCAGTGGGGTAGAGCTGGATGCACAGCACCAAGCCGGACTGCAAGGCGGGTTCGGCCGCAACTCACTGGAGGCGTGGAGCTCCCGCTTGGATATTCGCTCTCAGTTGGACACCGGAGGGGTTCGGGTCTGGCATCAGGAAGGATCGGGGGCGGAGCGATTGCTTTGGGCAGCCCCCGCCTGGGCCGTATCCGTTTCTCCGCAACAGGATGACCACCGACTGGGAATAGCGTTCGGAGACGAATTTCGTGTGGCGGGAGAACTGGATGCACGGGACGGAGGCCTTTCCCGACGTCTGGAGATGGGCGTCCATCGACAGAACTGGAGTGCCGTGCTCGGATGGGGCTTCGCTGGGCGCGGCGAGCGTTGGAGCTTCACCCAGGTCTCGGACACGAATCGCTTGGAGCTGGATTGGAACTCCGAGGCACAAGCCAAGACGGTGGAGCTGGAGCTTCGACCAGGCGATGGATTCTCGCTGCGGGCCGGAACGCGCCAGGAGGACATTGGCTTCGGACATTGGTCGGCTTGGGGAGTGGGGGACTCCGGCCACGCTTCCAGCTGGACGCTGGGCGCCGCCTGGGAGGGCGATTGGGGACGCTTGGGTTGGAACGGGCTGTGGAGAAATTCCCGCCTGGTGACCGTGGCCTGGAAGAACGACGACGGGGAACGTAGGACCTTCCATGAGCTGGCCTGGGGTCTGGACAGGAATTGTCAAGAGCTAGCCTGGTCGGGAAGACTTGCAAGTGCGAGCGCGGGAGCCGAACGCGTGTCCGCACACCTGGAGCGTCCTCACAGTCGCGGGGAGTTTCTGTTTTGGAATGCTCTCGACGGCAGTGCCTGGACTTCGATGCTCACGGCGCTGTATTCCCGTTCGGACTACGTGGATGCGACGCTTTCCGCAGGGCACCAGTGGCTGGAACTGAAGCCTCGCATGCATTTTGTTGGTTGGCTTGCCGTGGCCACCCTGCGGATGGATCACCTAGACCTCGAGGGTGAGATGCGGTGGCGTCGCCGGGAGATCCGTGGCTTCGAAATGAGCAGCCGGAAGGACACCACCGGCCGACAGGTCGACCTATGGCTGCTGCGGCCGGGACTGGACCTGGAGCGCCGGTTCGGGACGCATTGGACCTTGGGGATGGGCGGCACGGCTGCGGTCCCGCTGTGGGTGTCCAGCAAGAACAGACCAGGATCCGGGGAAGGCGATTCGACGGCCGCTGGTGCGGCCACCCAGTCGGCGTCGCTTTCCGGGGGCTGGGCCGTCTCGGCATGGGCCAGGTTTCGGCTCTAGACGAGGATCACTGCATCCGGCGGGACGGTGACGGCGTCCTCGAGGCCGGTCATGGCATTGACCAGGAATAGCTGTGTCGCCGATCGGAGATCTCCCAGCTTGAGCTTGCGTTTCCGAATCTGGGTCACCCCTTCCAGGGCGGCGATGCGGGTGGATGGCAGCTCTGGATGTTCTGGCGTCCACAGCAGTCCATCGATTTCCAAGATGACGGCCGAATAGCTGGTCTCCAGGATCTCATCCCCGCGCACCAAGAGCAGGTCCCAAGACAGGTCCGCGTCCTCCAGTCCGTGCCGGAGGGCGCAGGAGCGGCGCAGGGCCTCGAGCCCCGACCGGTCGGCGTACTTGTGCGCATAGGACAGCTCGCCAATGTCGGTCACGAAGAGACGATCGGGGCGGCGCAGGCGGTACGGGAAGGTCTCCAGTTTCCAGCTCCGGGAGGTGTAGAGCAGACGAATACGCCATCGTTCCGGTTCGCTTGCCTGGGGAAGGCTTGCCTGGACCTCGTCCCAGCGCCAGTCGGGAGTCCGTCCGAAACAGGCTTGGCAGCTGGCCGACAGGCGCTTCTGGTGTTCCGCAAGCCTCTCGATCCGGCCATCGCGCAGGCACATGGTTTCCAGCAGCACCGGTTCCAGCGGCAGCGAAATCTTCTGGTTCAGCTCCTCCCACTCTCGTTCCCAACGGCTGGAGACGGTCAAGCCCCCGCCGCTCTTGAAGAGTCCGCGCCGCGTCCCCGAGGCATCCTCCAGCGGGCCGACATCTTCCAGGAAGCGGATCATCACGGCGCTGTCCAGGTTTTGTCCGTCGAAGATGCCGCAGATGCCGGTGTAGTGGCCGCGCTGGTGCCCAAGCATCTGCTCGGCGGTCTCGATGTGTTGGCAGGTGCGCTGTTTGGGTGCTCCGGTGACCGAACCGGCCGGTAGCAGCCGTTGCAGCAGGGAGCCAATCTGATTCTGCCAGCGCTCCGGCAAGCGGGCGACGATCTCGCTGCTGGTCTGGAGAAGGATCGCGTCGGGCAGGCGGATCTCCTCCACGTAGCGGTAGCGCGGCACCTGCACGTCGGTGCCGATGCGAGCCAGGTCGTTGCGCAGCAGGTCCACCACGGTCACGTGCTCGGCCGCTTCCTTGGGGTCGTCCAGCAGGTCGCGGATGGCCTGGTCCCGATGTTCGGGCTGGGTGCGCAGGCTGCCCTTCATCGGGTAGGTGGACACGAGGTCATCCTGCATCCGCACGAAGGTCTCGGGAGAAAAGACCAAGAAGCCGTCATCGTTGCGTCCCAGCAGTTCGCCGCTCACCCACAGCCGATACGGCGCTGAAAGGTGCTCGAACAGCTGGGGGAGCCGTCCGCGGTAGTCCACGGGTGTGGATGCGGTGAGGTTGAGTAGGTAGCTTTCGCCGTCCAGGAAGGCCTGCCGGGCGACTTCGAAGGCCTGCCGGTAGGCGCTCGGCGCCAAGCGATGGACGGCGCGCAGGCCCCAGTCGGATTCCATCGGAACGGGTGTGGAAGGGTGTGTGTTCCTGCGGTCGGGGAAGGCAAAGCGCAGCCGCTGCGGATCGATCCCGTCCAGAGGCAGCACCAGAGGGGCTTGCAGGGCGTAGTCCAGCACGAACAGGAACGGGACGCGTGCACGTCCTAGGGCATCCATGCGTGCGAAAATCGCCTCCGGCGTTTCGGACATCAGGGGCTGCGGACGGTCCAAGGCCCCGGGACCGGCGGGAGTGGGCGGCGGGCGGGTGGTTTCAGGCGGGGAAAGTGCGCTGCGGTTGCGAGTCGGCCCAGCGAAGGTGACTGCGGCGTCAGACTGTCGAGCTCGCGAGCCAAGATGGTGTGGCCTTCAGGCCTCATCTGACCCCACGCCATCCGTATCAGGTTCCCGCTTCGGCGGATCGATGCGGAAAAGCCGCTGTCCGATGCCTGGAACAGGAAGGCACTGTCGGTGCGGACCGTGGTGCCGGGAAGGTCGTAGCGCACAGAAAAGTGGCTGGCGAGGGCGGAAAAGGCTTCGCTTGCCTTGGAACGGCTCTCAAAGGCGATGGCTCCGGCCGCCACGTGGTGGGAGGTGTCCTTGCGCCAGATCCAGAAGCGGTCGCCTGCCCATCCCTGCAGGGGAGCGCTGTCGGTCGGCGAGTGTCCCCAGGCGTAGAGCAGCGTGGCCAGGTAGACCTCCCCGAAACGGGTGGTTCCCAAGGTGTCCCAGCCCGACATGGACGGGAAGATCTGGTCGGGATTCCAGTCCGTGATCGCAGGCCTGGTGGCCAGGAACTTGGGGTGGAGGATCTGGGAGGTGCTTTGGGGAAGGTTGCGGAACAGGTCGTTCACGCCGCTCCATCCCCGGTCGGATCGGACCTGATGGATCATGCCCGCTCCCCAGGTGTAGGGCAGCAGTTGCGGGATGGTGATGGCCAGGGAAACGCTGCTGTAGAGGGAGTTCTGGAGCCAAGCCGTCGTGCGGGGGAGGTCGTAGAACCAGCTGTTTGCGTTGCTGTCGATGGTGGCGAGCGAAGGGTTGCCGGTGCTCCAGATGTCCTCCAGGTAGACGGCGTCGCCTTCCACCAGGCACAGGTAGGCAAGTTCCTGGTCCAGTTCCTGGCTTGTGTGCGCGAGGCCAAAGTTCTGATCCTGCAGGGCGTGTTCCAACTCATGGGCCACAGTGGAGGAAAGGCTGGAGGAACCGGCCTGGTCGGAGACCACGAACAGGCTGTCGGTGCCGTCGAGGTAGAATGCCGTCACGCCGGAGTTGGTGACGTCGCTCTGCCCTTGGCGGGCCGTTCCGTAGCTGCGGGTGAAGCCCATGGCCAGGAGCGCTTCCTCGAAGGGATCCACTTCGCCCGCATTGCCTGAGGAACTGCCGAAGATCCGATTGAGATCGGAGCGATCGATCCAGTGGGCGTACACCTGCCTCTTGTACGACAGCCCCCTCAGGGCGGCAACTTGGGTCTGGATGCGTTCCACCATGGTTTGCAAGGACGCAGTGCTGCTGGCCGAGAGCGCGGGCGACGGGTCGTCCAGGCTGCTGGTTGCCATGGAGCAGGCACTCAGGAACAGAGATGTCGCGATCGCGCCGAAGGGGAAGGGGGATCTCTTCATGGTGCGGCTCCTGCCAAGGTTCTTCAGATGCCGATCAGGAAGCGAAGCGCGTCCAGGAGGCTGGGACGATGCCCGGAATTTCCGAAGGCTCCGGGAGCCTTCAGGTCCTTCTCGAGGTCCGAGAGAATGCGGCTCCAACGGTGCTTGGATCCCACGGCAAAGCTGCCGCGCGACATCCCTTCCCGCAGTTGCGGCTCGTCGGCCACGCGCCGGAGCGCTTGGCTCAGGCCTGTCACGTCGCCAGCCTCCACCATCAGGGCGGCTCCCGCTTCGGCCATCTGCGAGGTGAGCGGGTCGTAGCCGCTGGCCACCAGGGGCTTCCCGGCCCACAGAGTCTGGAGCAGGCGCGTGCGCCAGCTGCCCAGCGATTCCACCGTGGCGGGATTGGACATCACGCCCGAGACGGAGTGTTCCAAGTAGGCGGGCACGTCCTGATAGGCGATGGGGGTCATGTGGAAGAAAACGCTCCTGCCGGTGAGCCCCAGCCGGTCCGAAAGGTCGCGGGCCTTCTGGACCGGGGCATCCAGAGCCGCAAGGCCGCTGGTGTTCTTGCCGGCCAGGAAGTAGAGGCAGGCGGGGTGTCCTTCATCCTGCAACAGCTTGAAGGCGCCCAGCAGCGTCTCGAGGTCGTACCAGGACCAGATGCCGCCGCCCCACAGGAAGATGGGGCGATCCTGCAGTTGGGGAAGGTAGGGGTTGGCGCGGCCGGTGGTCCAGGGCTCGTCGGAGACGCCCATGGGGACCACGCGGGAAACGGCCGGAAGGCGCGAGGCGATGTGTGCCCAGCGGGGCTCGTGCCGGTCGTAGAGCATGCCGGCCACGAAGGCCAGCTGCTGACGGGTGGAGAAGTAGACCAGTTCGGCGCGGGACAGCAGCAGACGGTACTTGGCGGCAGTGCGGCGTCGGACCATCAGTCCCTTGAGCCAGCTCGAGTGGCGGATGGTCTCCAGGTTCTCCATGGCACCGGTGGTGAAGAAGTCCAGCTGGAAGGGGATGCGCGAGAAGAGCAGCCGGAACAGGAACAGCGGAGGCAGGAAGGTGGTCGTGACGACGGCATCCCCCGGTTGGAACTGCGCGAACAGGCGGCTGTCCAAGGTCTCGAAGCGCACGCCTTGGGGAAGTTCCCGTTCGCAGGCGTCCATGGCCAGGATCACCTCCCAGCCCTGCGTGCTGAAGAACTTGGCCATCTCGATGGTGCGGACGCCGCCGCCCAGGAGGACCTTGCCGAGTTTGCCTTTGCCCAGGAGCCATAGCCGGTGTCCCATAGTCCCGGCAATCTAGTTCAGAGAGCTAAGTTTGCTGTCCTTATGGCCACTTACGATTTCTTCGCCGCACGTCGCACGACCTTTCTTGCGGGCCTGCTCCGCAAGGCCTTGGTGCGTCGATTCCTGAGTGAGATTCGTGAGCACTGCAACGATGTCCGGGACGTATTGGAAATTGGGACCGGTGACGGCTACCTGGCGCGCGCGCTGCGCGAACAAGGCTATGTGTATGTGGGGTACGAGCCGAACACGTTGCTGGCCGAACAGGCGATCCAAGCAGGTTTCCCAATGCGAAACGCCTTGGTGCCGCCGCTCCAGGAGCTCGATGCGAGCTGCGATGTGATCCTGATGAGCCATGTGTTCGAACACATGGGGAGCATTTCCCAGGCGCAGGAGTTCCTCTCCGAGGCGCGCCGCTGCCTCCGCCCAGGCGGGACCCTGTTCCTGCTTTCCCCGGATCTGCTTGACTTTGGGGCCGATTTCTGGAACGTTGACTACACTCATACCTTCCCGAGCTCACTGCATCGCGCGAAACAGATGCTTCCCGATGCCGGGCTCGAGCCCGTCCGGTCGGCGTTCGTCTACGGTTCGCTGCCTTATTTTCCGGGGTACTTCCTGAATCTGGGCATGAAGGCGTTCCTGACCGTCTTCCATCCGGTGCTGGAGCTTCTCTATCCGCGCTGGCCGCGACTGTACAAGCTGCGCACGACCTTCTCCCGCAGCTTCCTTGTGCTGGCGCGAAAGGCTGTGTGATGATCCCGCTCGAGTTCGGGGTCGTCAACTACAACGGCGGCACCTCCCTGGTGGAGTGCGTGCGCTCGCTTCTGAACCAGCGGAACGTGCCGGTTCGGGTGACGGTGTTCGACAACGCCTCCAGCGACGACTCGCTGGCCCTTCTCGAGGCGGCCGGCCTGGAGGTGGAGGTGCTGCGTTCAAGCGAGAACCTGGGCTATGCCGGCGCCTGCAACCGCTTGTGGCGCACCTTCCGGGGTGAGCACGTGGTGGTCTGCAACATGGACCTCACCTTTGAGCCCGATTGGGCCGAACAGGTCCTGGGCACCTTCGCGCGCCACCCGGACGCCTGGGTGGTCGCTTCGCTTTCGTTGGAGGCGGGAGAGCCCTTGCGGGTCAATTCCCGCGGTCTGGGCTTCTTCTGGGACCTTCAGCCGCAGAACCTTGATTCCGGCAAGGTCTGGAACGCAGCGGAAGACGGCGAGGAACGCGAGGTCTTCGGCTGCTACGGAGCTGTGATGGCCATGCGGCGTTCGGCCCTGGAAGCCTTGGACGGATTCGACGACGACTATTTCCTGTTCTACGAAGAGACGGACCTGGCTTGGCGCGCGGCCTTGATGGGATGGCCTGCGATGCTGCAGCCCAAGGCGCGGGTCCTCCACGAGCGTTCCCGCTCGACGGTTCGCTACAGTCCTCTCAAGCTGTTCTATTCGGAGCGCAACCGCCTCCGCACGGCCATCAAGATCGCTCCGCTGTGGTATCTGCCCTTGCTGCCGCTATTGACGGCGATCCGCTTGGGGTTCCAGATTCGCTCGGGCGGCGTTCCCTCCAAGGACGGGGCGGGAGCGAAGGTCTCCAAGGGAACGATCCTCTGGACGCTGGCACGAGCTTGGATGGCTGCTCTGGGCAAGTCGGGCAGAGACTTGTCGGTGCGCCGCGCCTTCTGGCGGAATTGCCCCAACGGTCCTCTGCAGACCTTGCACCTGCTCAAGCGACACCGCCTGGACATCGCGGATCTTTCGGTTCGTTGAAGAATTAGCCGTTGCGCTGGTCCTGCGAAAAGCCCTAGAATGAGGGCGTCATGGACCCAAGACGAATCATCATCGCTTCCCTCGTTCTTGTGCTGGCCTGCCTGGGGCAGGCGCGCATCGCGAACGTCTCCGAACCGGCCTTGTCGGGAAACGACGCGCAACGGACCCTGGAGCGCAGCTACGAAGCCACGGCCAAGCAGGCCCTGGGACGCTACTACGCCGAGAACACCTTTCTGGTGCGGGCTCGGGTAGAGCTGGACGAGGAGGGCAGCGCGCAAGATGCTTCCTCCAACCATTCCCTGCCGTCGCTGCCGGGACTGCCGTTCCAGCCCCAGCTGGCGCGTTCGAATTCGGCGGCAAGTCTTGCCGAACGCCTGATTGCGGTGAGTTATGAGATTCTGGTGGACACCTCTTACACGGCGCGTGACCGGGACTTCATCCAGTATCTCGTGACGCTGGCAGCCAACCTGGACACCACCCGAGGGGACGAAGTCTACGTCGAGCGGGTGTTTTTCCCGCGCGAGGACAAGAACCTGCGGCCGTTCCGCAAGTTCGACAATTTCGAGGCGCTTTCCAGCCCTGGCCTGTTGCCGACTGTCGCGGAGACCGCCCAGCGCGGTCCGGCCCTGCAATCGCAGGAAAAGCTTCCGACCAAGGATCCCTACGAGCGGTTGTACGGGTTGCTCCCCCTGCTCATCGTCTGCATCTTCGTTCTTTTGTGCGTGTGGCTGCTCAGTCGGGCCATCGCCACCCCGGCGCTGCTCGAGCGCATCGGCAGGTCCCGGCGCGGGAAGGACGAAGGGGACGGCGGCGCCACCGTGGTGCCGCCCCGCGACTCCACGGTGGTGGCTGCACCCGCGATGCCCGTCTCCCAACAGGTCTCCCATGAACCCACGGCGGTGGCCGAAGCAGCCAACATCCGGCCCTTCCTGCTCAACTGCTTCATCGGCGAGCCCAAGCTCTGCGGGCAGATCCTCAAGAGCTGGATGGAGCGCGACCGCGCCAAGGGAGCCCGCGACACCGGCCTCTTGCTTGCGGGACTGAACAGTCGGCTGCTCCATCTGGTGGAGGAGACCGTGGGCAAGGACAATGCGCGGCTGGTGGAGACCCATCTGGCCGTGGCGGAAGAGCCGCCGCCGGAGGAATTCGCGGCGCTGGGGAAGGAGTTCCGGCGGGAGTTCCAGAACGCCGCCTCGCGCAAGTCCGACAATCGCGACGCCGATCTGTTTGGATTCCTGGAGCAGCTGAACGAAGGCCAGGTCATGCACATCCTGCGGGACGAGTCGATCGGGATCGTGAGCTTCGCGCTGGCGCAGATCTCCTCCGAGAAGGCCGGGTCCATCCTGCAGAAGCTCGATGCGGCCAACCGCTCCCGCCTCCTGGTGGGCATGGGAAACATCACCCAGATCCCCCACGACGTCTACAAGGAGATCGCCGACCGCCTCTCGCTCAAGGCCATGGAAGTGGCCAACATGAAGTTCGTCTCGGCCGACGGCGTGGAGAGCATCGTCAACCTCATCGACAGCCTGCCCATCGAGCAGCAGTTCGACTACATCCACGCCATCTCGGAGATGGACCTCAACCTGGCCAAGCGCATCCGCGAGCGGACCATCACGCTACCGGAGCTCTTCTCGCTGCCCGAGAAGTTCCTCTCGGCCAAGCTCCAGGAAGTGGATGCCGACACCTTGGCGCTGGTGCTCCTGCGGATGGACCCGGCGCAGCGGGGCAAGCTGCTGGGGCTTCTTCCCGAACGCATGCAGCTGATGGCCCAGTCCTCGATGGAGACGCGCAGTCAGGCCACCGCGCTGGAGGTGGAATCGGCCCAGCGGCGCCTCCTGATCCTGATTCGGAACGATTTTCGCAAGAACGGGAGGCCGGCATGAGACGGGGACTGTTGCTGCTCGCGGCCGCCTGGGTGCACGCGCAGACGCCGACACCGACGACACCGCTGGCGCAGGATCCCAACCTGCAGGCGCCCACCTACAACTCAGAGGTCGAGCAGATGGGCGACATCGCCCGCCAGATGGGCAAGGCCATGGGGGAGATTCCTCCGGACGTGCAGAAGATCGCAGCCTACCAGTTCAAGGGAGATCCCAGGGAATTCACGCCGGGCATCCTGCGGCATCTGCAAGCCCGCATCGAGACGGTGGTGCGTGATGCCGGTCGTACGATTGTCACGGCGCCGGAGCTCAAGACCCTGCGGGTGGTCTCGACAGACTCCTCGTTTCGCATCTCCAACACGGCCCCCAGCCAGGAAGACCTCTGGAAGCTGGGCGAGAAGCTCAAGGTGGACGCTTTCCTCGAGGGCTCCTGCGCCCGCACCGCCGACGGGGACCTTCTGGTCTCCCTGAAGATCTTCCGCTCCCGCACCGGCGAGGTGGTCTGGAGCGGGAACTTCGTCGCGGGCCCCAACAAGTCGCAGGACCTGTTCCTGGACCTGGACTTCAGCCTTTCCGTGCCCTTGCGGGTGTTTCCCGTGGCCACCTACCGCAACGAGAAGAAGGGCAGCTTTTCGGGGACCCACCTGGTGACCAACCTTTCCCTGGAAGCCTCGGTGACCGAGGCAGTCTCGGCCGACAAGCGGATGATGGTCACTCTCTCGGCGGGCTATTCCCACCTGTCGATGGTGGGGCTGCCGGATTCCGTTTCATTGAACCCCGATGTCCACATGGGCAAGGCCGGCGTCGAGCTGCTGGGCGTGTTCTTCCGCAAGGCCAATCCCGACCAAGGGTACTGGCTGGGAACCTACGTCGGATACGAGCAGTTCCTGCCGTTCCTCTACCGCCAGAGCTTCGGAGCCTTCACGCTGGGGTACCGCTCCAAGCTCTCGAAGCACTTCACCCTCAGCGGCGGCATCATGGCTTGCCCCTTCCAGGATCGCCTCACCGGCATGCTGACCAATTCCGACGACCACTTCACGCTCGAAACGATCGGCTATGAACTTGTCTTCCTGCACTACACCTTCTGAGAGCCGGATTCTCCTGGCGTGCGCCCTGCTCTCGCTGTCGGGCTGCGCCACCAAGCGCTCCCTGCCTTCGGCGCCCAAGGCCTCCAACCCCACGGTGAGCCAGAATGCGGACCGCCCGACGATGCTGAACGTCGAGTACGGCAATGCGGCCTCCCACGCCTCCATCCAGGTGGACCTGCAGAGCAACGACGTCTACGTGGAGATGAACGGCGCGGCACCCCGCAAGGACACTGTGGTTAGGAACGTCTCGGCCACAGCCTCGGCATCGCCCCAGATCGTGCCCATCTACATGCCGCAGAACGGGCCGCAGAACGTCACGGGCGCGGGCTCTTCGTCGGTCCGCACGGATTCGGTGATCCGCCGGGAAGAGACCCGCACCATCGTCGAGGCCTCCGCCCGCGAACAGAAGGCCTCTCGCGATTCCGTGACGGCACGGGTGGTGGCCTCGATTCGCAAGGCCCAGGACGCCTTCTACCAAGGGCGCTACACGGATGCGCAGGCTTTGGCCCAGCGCTCCATTGAGGATCACGCCACGCCCGAGGCGCACGCGCTGGCCGGCAGCATCGCTTGGGTTCAAAAGGACTACGCGACGGCCCGAAAACAGTGGAATGCCGCTTTGGCTCTGGATCCGGAATTTCCCGGCGTGGCCGCCATGATCCAGAAGTTGCCCTCGGAGACCTCGCCATGATCTCGTTCTCCTCCGTCCTGGGCATCCTATTGGGTTTGGGGCTCCTGTTCTTCAGCATGCGCCGCGAGACCGACAACCTGTCGGTCTACCTGAGCTATTCCAGCTTCCTGATCGTGCTGGGCGGGACCATCACCGTCACCCTGGTGGGCTTCCGCGCCAAGTACGTGTGGAACGCCTTCCTCGCGCTCCTCAAGACCTACGTCTACCAGGGCATCACCCCCAAGACCCTGAAAAAGGATGTGGGCACCATGATCGAGTGGTCGCGGCGGGTCCAGAGCGAGGGGAACATGGCCCTGGACGCCATCTCCAAGGAGAACAAGGACGGCTTTATCAAGTACATCTTCGGGCTGGCCAGCACCGGCTACTCCATCGAGGACATCCGCACCTTCGGCGAGACCAGCATCGAGGAGCATTATTTCCGCAAGCTGCAGTCCTCCAGCATCCTGGGCAGCATGGGTTCGATGACGCCGGCCCTGGGCCTGGTGGGCACGCTCCTGGGCCTGATCACCATGCTGGGAAAGCTCGACGACCCGTCCAAGCTGGGGCCGGGACTTTCCATGGCCCTGACCGCAACGCTCTACGGCCTGCTCTTTGCCCGCTTCTTCTTCCTGCCCTCTTCCACCAAGGTGAAGCAGACGCTCAGCATCGAGCGCTTCCGCAACTACCTCATCCTGGAAGGGCTGATCCTCCTGATGGAGCGGCGCCCGGCCATGTACATCCAGGACCGTCTCAACTCGTTCCTGGACCGCGACAGCCAGTTCAGCATGAAGGTCGGAGCGTAGCGCCGTGTCGCTGGGCTCGCACAAGAACCGCTACCGCACCCGCGAGCTGGAGGAGCACGTCGAGGAGGACTGGCTCATCAGCTACGCCGACATGGTCACGCTCCTGATGGCGTTCTTCCTGACCATGATGTCGATCTCCAAGGTGGACATGTCCCTGTTCGAGCAGATGAAGAAGGGGCTGCGCTCCGAGATCGGCAAGGAGAAGGAGGTCAAGACCCCGCTGGCCGAGATCAAGCACGACCTCGACTCGCTCCTGACCCAGGAGAAGAAGGCCGGCAGCGTGGCGATCCAGCTGGGGCACGAGGGCATCGTGATGGAGTTCTCGAGCTCGGCCTTCTATTCCGTGGGCAAGGCGGAGTTCAACCCGGAGGCCAAGGACATCCTGGACAAGGTCTCGGGGGCGATCCAGAACATCACCTACTACAAGTTCCAGATCGATGTGGAAGGGCACACCGACAACGTCCCGATCCAGTCCCTGCAGTTCCCGTCCAACTGGGAGCTTTCGGTGGCGCGCGCCACGACCCTGGTGAAGTACCTCATCGCCAAGGGCATCGGGGCGGAGCGGCTGAAGGCCGCCGGCTACGCCGACACCAAGCCCAAGGTCCCCAACCTCGACGGGCAGGGGAACCCCCTGCCCGACAACCAGGCCAAGAATCGGCGCATCGTGGTCCGGATCCACTGATCGAAGCGCTCTCGTCGAGGCCGCGGGCACTGGGCGTGGACATGGGCGCCTCCCGCCTTGCGGGACCGGGCTGCCTGCCAAGCCTCCGCTTCGCGGGGGTCTTGGGCCTGTCGGCCGGCATCCCTGGCGCAGCTCAGGCGCGCGCCGCTTGACTTCCGATCGTTGGTGCAGTAGATTAGTTCGATGTCGAATCAAATGGCATCCAAAGCCCGATTGGCTCTCGCCGCCGAGTTGGTGGAGCGCTTGCGCCAGGCGGCGGACGCGGCGGACGCGCTGGTCCAGGCGCAGTTGCGGCCTTATGGGCTCTCCGTCTCCCAAGGGCGCCTGTTCGGCCTGGTCGCCGACCTGTCCCTCAAGGGGCAGGCACCGCTCCAGAAGGATCTCGAGGCGGACATGCGTCTGGTCACCTCCTCCATCACCAGCCTGCTTCAAGGTCTCGAGCGGATGGGCCTGATCGCGCGCGTCGCCTCCAGTCGCGACGGCAGGGGCAAGGAGCTTCACATCACGGTCCGGGGCTGGGAGGTGCATCGGGAGCTGGGACGGCATTTGCCCACATGGCATCGCACCCTGACCAAGGCCCTGAGCGACCAGGAGATCGCCGCCGCAGTCGGCCTGTTGCGGAAGCTCGCGGACGCTGACGGGTGATCTTTCGCCTAATTGATTCGATATCGAACCTTAATCTCTTCCGGGCCGACGGCCCAAGGACATGCCATGCACATCGTCGGATTTTCCGCCAGCCCCCGCTCCCAAGGCAGCACCTCCTGGGTCGTCGACACGATCCTCGAAGGTGCCCGGTCGCGCGGGGCACAGGCCTGCTCCTGGAGCTCCGCCACTCTCGACCTCCAGCCCTGCCGAGCCTGCTTCGCCTGCCGGGCAAAGGACCGCACCTGCACCGTCCGGGACGACATGCCCCGTGTCCATGCCTCGCTCCTGGAGGCCCAGGCCCTTGTCCTGGGAATGCCCATCTTCATGGGGCAGATGAGTGCCCAGGCCAAGATCTTCGTCGACCGGCTCCATGCCCTCTTCGCCCCTCGCTTCTCGCCCACCTTTCAGGAAGGCAATGCCGGGAAGTCCCTGATCCTGGCCTTCATCCAAGGGAACCCGGACGCTGGACTCTTCAAGACCTACGTGGGCTACACCGCTGAGCTGTTTCGTACCCTGGAATTCGACGTGCGCGAGCCAGTCGTGGTCGCTGGGACTCGCAGTCTCCATGCCCGCGATCAGCCCGGGTTGGAGGCGAGCCTGAAGGATCTCGGTGCGATCCTGGCGCCTTGACACGCGCCCAAGTCGGGAAAAATGCCGGTGGTTCGGTCGGCGGCAGCTGTACCTGGGACAGGAGCCGCAGGCGGAGCTACCTTTGCGCCGCTATGTCCATTTCTGAGATCGTCGCGCGTCGGCGCACCTTTGCCATCATTTCGCACCCGGACGCGGGCAAGACCACGCTCACCGAAAAGCTGCTGTGGTACGGCGGCGCCATCCACGAGGCGGGCATGGTGCGTGCCAAGAAGGGCCGCAAGGCCGCGACCTCCGACTGGATGAAGATTGAGCAGCAGCGCGGCATCTCGGTCACGAGCTCGGTGATGAGCTTCCCGCACGACGGCCACCACATGAACCTCGTGGACACTCCGGGACACGAGGACTTCTGCGAGGACACCTTCCGGGCGCTGGCCGCCGTGGACTCGGCCGTGATCCTGATCGACGGCGCCAAGGGTGTGGAGCCCCAGACGCTCAAGCTGATGGACGTGTGCCGCCTGCGCCGCACGCCGGTCATCACCTTTGTGAACAAGTGCGACCGCGACATCCGCGACCCGCTGGAGCTCTTCGACGAGATCGAGAAGATGCTCGGGCCCAAGGTGGTCCCGATGACCCTGCCGGTCGGTTCGGGCGTCTCCTTCAAGGGCGTCTACTCCTTCTTCGACGAGAGCTTCCACAGCTTCGCCGAGCACGACTCCGAGGCCTCGGACCAGAAGGGCACCACCGGCATCTACAAGATGGACCTGGCCGACTCCAAGCTCGACGACCTGGCCGGCGAGCGCGAGGCGAGGAACATCCGCGACCTGACGGAGCTGGTCAGCGGGGCCTGCGAACCCTTCGACCTGCAGCGCTATCTGGATCAGGACATCACCCCGGTCTTCTTCGGATCGGCCATGCACAACTTCGGCGTGAAGCACCTGCTGGACGCTCTGGTGCGGCTGGCTCCGGCTCCAGGCAGCCGCGAGTCCGACAAGCGCACCGTGATGGCCGACGAGGACAAGTTCACCGGCTTCGTGTTCAAGATCCAGGCGAACATGGATCCCAAGCACCGCGACCGCCTGGCCTTCGTGCGCGTCTGCTCGGGCAAGTTCCTGCGCGGCGAGAAGGTCCTGCACGTGCGGTCGGGGCGCGAGGTGCGCCTGGCCAGTCCCACCACCTTCGTGGCGCAGGACCGGTCGCTCGTGGACGAGGCCTTCTCGGGCGACATCGTGGGCATCCACGATCCGGGCATGTTCGCCATCGGCGACACCTTGACCGGCGGCGAGAAGCTCCAGTACGAGGGCATCCCCGAGTTCTCCCCCGAGCACTTCGCGCGCGTCCTTTCGATCAATCCCCTGCGCACCAAGCAACTGCTCAAGGGACTGGAACAGTTGACCCAGGAAGGCGCCGCCCAGATCTTCCAGCCGTTCTCCGGTCCGCACCAGGTGCTGGGCGTGGTGGGACGACTGCAGTTCGAGGTGATCCAGTTCCGCCTTTCGGAGGAATACCAGGCCGAGTGCCGCTTCGAGCCGCTGTCCATCTGGCAGGCCCGCTGGGTCACGGGGCCCGAGAAGGACGTCCAAGCCTTCCGCGAAGCCAATCTGTTCGATTGTTCCATGGATCGCCACGGAGACCTCGTCTACCTACCCACCCATGAGTTCAAGGTGCGCCTGCAGCAGGAGAAGTTTCCGACCTTGGAATTCCGAGGCGCCCGCAAGAACTGAATGGTGGACAGAATCTGTCCTGAACCTTCATGCGGCGAACCGCGCCCGGAAGCTCACGATTCGCGAACGCGTGCCCGATTCCCGATGAACAGGCGATGCGCGCTCCCGTAGATGAGCAATTCGACGACCAGGGCCGCCAGCATGTGGCGTGCGCTCCCGTTGACCAGCCCCTTGGTGGAAAAGGTCTCCTGGGCATGGCGGTTCAGGAAGATTCCGGTGAGGACGGCTCCGATCCCCGCCGGGAAAAGGGCAAGCAGGAGCCACAGTCCGGCGCGCCAGCGGCCGGGCCAGAGGCGTTCCTTCCAAGGCTCGCCTCGCGTGTTCATGAAGGCCGAGATCCCAAGCCAAGCGGCGACCAGGGAAATCCCGGCCACGCTGCTGGTGTACTGCAGCACGGTGTCCCAGCTGTGGCTGCGGCCCAGTAGGTGCGGAGACATGTTGCTGCCGAGGAATTCCATGTGCCCGTCGTGCGTGAACACGTCCCACCTCAAGTGGGTCCAGGCACCGAAGGCAAGAGAAAACGGAACGGTCAGGACGTCGCTCCAGCGCCATGTCGCGTGCGCCGGCAGATGGCTTCGCAGGGCCGGAGGATAGAGGTCGTGGAGAGCTCCTTGCAGCAACAGTCTCCAGAACAGCCACACGCCCAGGCCTACCGGCAGCCCGAAGTGCAGGATTCCGGTCCACGTGTGCGAGTCGCCCCGGTCGAAGCCCGGCAGCACGTACCACAGGTCGGGAACGATGCTGCCCACCACCAGGGCCGAGGTCAAGGTCAACTTCCCGGTGAGGCGAGCGACGGGCAGGACCGCAGCGGGATGGGCGAAGGTGAATGGCACGCAGGCCAATCTACAACATCAGCCGGGCCAGCACCTCCAATGCGGCGTCTGCGGCCTCCGGGGCGGCGTGGCTGAAGTTCAGCCGGGCCCAGCCCGGTTCCGGGGCTTGCGGGAAGCAATGCTCGCCCGGCAGGAAGGCGACTCCGGCTTGCATGGCCTTTGGGGCGATGGTGCGCAGGTCCTTGCTTGTGGAAAGCCGCGCCCAGAAGAACAGGCCCCCTTCCGGGGGCTGGAACTGGGCTTGCGGGAAATGGCGACGCAGGCTTTGACAGAAATTGTCGCGCCGTTCCCGGTACTGGGCCCGCACGGCGTCCAAGCGGGCCGGACGGCCGGGATCCTGCAGGTCGGCCAGCACCAGCGCCTGGGAAAGGCGGTTGCTGTGCAGGTCGGCAGCCTGCTTCAGAAGCTCCAGCTTTGCGAACAGTTCGGGGCTTGCGGCCAGGAACCCCATGCGCAGGCCCGGCACGAAGCTCTTGGAGAAGGAGCCCAGGAACATCCAGGGCGCCGCCTTCAGTCGGGAACAGACCGGTGCTGGCAGGGGATCGCCGAAGCCGATCTCCCCGTACGGGTCGTCTTCAAGCACCACCGTGCCGCTTTGGTCGCAGGCTTGGGCCAGCGCCCGGCGCGCCGCATCGGACCACACGGCGCCGGTGGGATTCTGGTAGTTGGGAATCACGTAGGCCAATCGGGCCTGCGAGTGCTCCAACGCCTGGGAGATGGCCTCGGGCTGCGGACCGCTGGGCGTCATCGGTAGGCTGTGCAGCTCGGCTCCGAACAGCCGGAACACCTGCAGGGCGGCCACGTAGGTGGGGGATTCGCACAGCACGGAGGTGCCCTCGTCCAGGAAGAGTTTGGCAGCCAGGTCCAGTCCTTGCTGCGAACCGTTGAGGATGAGGATCCGCTCCGCCGGGCATTCCAGGCCGCGCTCCTCCAAGTGCCGCGAGACGGCGATACGCAGCGGACGGTCCCCTTCGCTCACACCGTACTGCTCCCAGCCGTGTCGCTGGATTCCGGGAAAGTCGGGGAAGGTGGATTCGGCGGGCAGACCTCCGGCCAGGCTCGTGATGGAGCGGCCGCTGGCGGCCTGCAGGATCTCCCGCACCGGGGACGGGGCCAGGCGGGAGATGCGCTGCGAGAACTGGGTGGTCATGGTGTCTCCCTTTGAAAAGTCAAGTCTATTGACCTATAATACGGGATATGGCAAAGAATGTCAATCCCATTGACTCAAATCGCGAGCGGGAACTCAATGCGGCGCTGGAGCTGTTCCACTTCGCCTGGCGCTCGTTCACGGCCGGACCGGACCGCATCCTCGAAGGCAAGGGGCTCCAGCGGGTGCACCACCGGATCCTCTACTTCGTCGGTCGCAATCCCGGGATCGCAGTCAACGGATTGCTTGCGATCCTGGGGGTGACCAAGCAGGCGCTGAACGCCCCGCTGCGCCAATTGCAGGAGATGCGGCTGGTGGAGGCGCAGGCCGGCAGCCACGATGCGCGGGTGCGGGAACTTCGTCTCACGGCCGACGGGATGCGCTTGGAACGCTCGCTGTCGGGGCTGCAGCGCAACGAGATGGAGGCCATCTTCAAAAGCGCCGGGGCGGATGCCGAAGCCGCCTGGCGGCACGTGATGGCGGCCCTGTCGCAGCGGACGGCATGAAAAAGGCCGCATCCCGGATGGGCGCGGCCAAGTGCTCGTCTCTGCGATGGCTAGTCTTTACCAGTTCTCTCCCAGTAGCTCGAAGTGGCTCTGGGGCTGGGCGCAGGCGGGGCAGGCCTTGGGAGCCTCGTCGCCTTCGTGCAGGTAGCCGCAGTTCAGGCAGCGCCACACGACCTTGCCGTCCTTCTTGAAGACCTTGCCTTCCGAGAGGTTCTTCCACAGGTCGCGGTAGCGCTTGCCGTGCTGCTTCTCGGCGATGGAGATGGCCTCGAAGACCTTGGCGATCCCTTCGAATCCCTCTTCGCGGGCCACGGCCGCAAAGGCCGGGTAGTCCACCTGCCACTCGTGTTCCTCGCCTGCGGCCGAGGCCTCCAGGTTCTCGAGCGTGGTGCCAACCTTGCCAGCCGGGAAGGTCGCCGTGATCGACAGGTCTCCGCCCTTCAGGAACGAGAAGAATCGCTTGGCGTGCTCCTTCTCCTGGTTGGCCGTTTCCTCGAAGATGCCGGCGATCTGCTCCAGGCCTTCCTTGCGGGCCTTTTCTGCGAACATGGTGTAGCGGTTGCGGGCCTGGGATTCCCCGGCGAAGGCCATGAGAAGATTGGTTTCGGTGCGGGTGCCCTTGATCTCTGCCATGTCGCGTCCTTTGTGAATGGTGGCTCAATGAAAGTTATTAATAGGTCAACTTATTGATTGAAGGCCTGGTCAGATCTTCTTGGCGATCAGGTCGGCGAACAGGCTCACGATGCCTTGGGCCGGGCAGGGCAATCGTCGGTTGATGCTGCTGCGGGAGCCGGGGAAGTCGCAATGCTCGCCCGAAAGGCGGTGCAGGACCACCAATGGCTTGGCGTAAGGGAAGGCCATCGGCCAGAGCTTGCCGGGATGGTTCCCGATGTAGACGAAGATGTCCCACTCGCCTTTGGTGATCTGTTCGGGAGAGACGATCTCGCCGATCTGCCCCAGCAGGTGCAAGGCGGGGAAGTCGGCACCGACCCAGCTCTCGCGCCTCACGGCCAGGCGCGGTCTGGATGTTGAAAGCTGGAGGGAGGAAGTTTCCAGGGGCATGGGAGCGTGGCGCAGGATCGCCACTTCGGATTGGTCGGTGATCTGTCTGAGTTCCGCGATCGAAAGACCAAGGCTGGCAACGGCCAGTTCGTCCTTGGAGTGGATCTGGAGCGGATCCAAACCCCGTTCGGGGGACACGAGCACGTTGGCCCACTGGTTGGCTATGTCCAGGATCATGAGGGGTTTGGGGATGCTGGTGGGGATCTCGCCATAGAAGGCTTGAGCATGGTCGCGGATGGTGTCCAGCAAGGGCGAAGGGAGTTTGGCGCTGGAGAGGGTGGCCGACACGAATTCGGGGTAGGGAATGCCGAAGCGCTCTTCGAGCAGGGCGGCGATGGAGATCCCCCCGGATCGGGACGCCTCCCGGATCGAGGTCCAGTCCTCCGGACGGATCCAGCCCAAGAGCAGCAGGAGTGGTAGGTCCAGCAGCAGCCCGCTCAGGCCCCCGGGGTTTCCTTCCACGGAACTGAGTTCCAGGGTCCTGGAGCGGAAGACGCTGCGGCGGTGCAATGCGGTCACGTCGCGCAGCAGGTCGGTCGCCTCGCTGCTCTCGTGCACCAGGGTCGTTTGCAAGGTCTCGTGCAGCGTCTTGATCCCCAACACCTGCACGGCGTCCTCGATCTCCAGGGAACGACCGGGAGCATCCAAATGGGAAAGGCTCAGGACCTTCCAGGCCAGGATCGGGTCGTCGCGCAGCTCGCGTGAGATCTCGGCCACACTGGTGGTGGCGCCGGAGCTCGTGTTCAGCAGTTGCCGCTTGCGGGGCGCGAAAGTGCGGCCTCCGCGGCCGCCCTCCAGGCTGGTCAGGAAGGTACCCAGGTCAAGTTCCGTCCCTTTCTTGCCAGGAGCTGGATCCTGCTCGGAGCGGGACGGGGGAGTGATGCCGTTTTCCTCCAGGCGACTGCGGATGCGCTCAAGGAGATCCACCACCACCATGCTGGGCTTGACCACGTAGTCCTTCACGCCCAGCATGAGCGCTTCCATCACGAAATTGCGGTCGGAATGCCCTGTCAGGATGATGACAGGGGTTTTTCGGAAGGTCGGACTCTGGCGCATCTGGCGCAGCAGGCTCATGCCGTCCTCGCCCGGCATGGTCAAGTCGAGCAGGACCAGATCCGGGCGCTGGGTGCCCAATACCTGGGCTCCTTGGGGCACGTCGCCCGCCTCCAAGGTGCGGTATCCCTGGTTGACAAGGATCTCGCCGATGGTGAAGCGGATGATCTCCTGGTCGTCCACGATCAGGATCTTGGGTTGCTTCTGAGAAGAGGGAGGCATCGCCCCCAATGCTACAAGAAATGCGGGGCGGATGCAATCGGAAAGCCTGCTGTCGCGGCGATCAGGTCAGTGCGAAAGGTCGGACAGCGGCGGTTCCGGGAACTCGTGGTTCCCGTCCCGGTACACGCGCGGCAGACGGCGTCCCAGGGCACAGATCAGTTCGTAGGAAATGGTTCCTTGGCGACCGGCGACGGCGTCGACGGTCAGCTCGGGGCGCAAGGTGCCGTCGATGACCTGGACGGGGGTTCCGATCCCGATCTGGGATTCCGGGATGTCGGTCACGTCCACCATGCAGAGGTCCATGCAGATGCGGCCGACCTGCGGCACCAGGTGGCCGGCGATGGAGAACAGTGCCCCCTTTTGCAGGCGCGAAAAGCCGTCGCCGTAGCCGATGGGGATGGTGGCGATGCGTGACGGACGCGATGCAGTCCAGAGGCCTCCGTAGGAGACTTCCTCCCCGGTCCGGATCCATTGCAGGTGGCGGACGGCGGCGGTGAGCTTGAGCGCAGGGCGCAAGTCCAGGTCGGGCAGCAGGTCCGGAGCAGGCGAGTAGCCGTAGGTCGCAAGTCCGGGGCGGACCATCTCGAAGTGCGCGTCCGGATGCAACAGCGTTCCCGCCGAGTTGGAGGCGTGCGCCAGCTTCGGTCGCAGTCCCAGGGCAGTTAGACGGTCCAGCACCGAGACAAATCGCTCGAGCTGGCGGGCGGTGTGCGGAACATCCTCGTCGGCGCGGGCGAAGTGCGTGAAGATGCCTTCGACCTTCAGTCCGGGAAGCTCCAGCGCCTCCCGGATGCCGTCGAAACCCGCCTGCCAGTCGAATCCGATGCGGGACATGCCCGTGTCGCACTTGACGTGCGCCAGCAGCGGAGTTCCCCGGCGCAGGCCTTCCGCGCTCAAGGATCTGGCGGCCTCGAGGTTGGCCAGGGTGGGGATGATGCCGTGCTCGAAGTACGATCCGGCGTCCTGGGGGTGCGCCGGTTCCAGTACGTGGATGGGGCCGATGATGCCATGGGTGCGCAGGCGCACAGCTTCGATGGGCCGTGCGACGCCCAAGCGGTCGGCGCCGTTGTCCAACACGAACTTTCCTACGGCCACGCTGCCGTGCCCGTAGGCGTCGGCTTTCACCGGGACCAGCAGCAGCGTGCCCGGCTTCAGGCGCTTGCGTAGGAGGCGCAGGTTGTCTCGAATGGCTCCGAGATCGATCTCGATCCGGGGGGCATGGGAGGGGATCATTCTTCTTCCTCCTCGTCTTCGCTTTCGCGGGCGGCCAAGGCTTCTTGTCGGGCTTTGGCGAGCAGCTCGTCGTTGTCCGGTCGGAGGTACTTCACCTCGTTCCAGTCGTCCACTAAGCTCTGTTCGGTCCTCTCGACCAGCGAGCGCAGCTGCTCCTCGGCACGGTTGACCTGGCGGTACAGCAGGAACAGGTAGGTTCCCGATGCCAACAAGGCACCGATGAGGAGCGCCGTGATCATGCCTTGAGGAAGAGCTTCTCGGCGATCTGGATGGCGTTCAGGGCCGCACCCTTGCGGATCTGGTCGCCCACGACCCAGATGTCGAAGGTGTTGTCGCGAGAAAGGTCCTGGCGCACGCGGCCCACCAGCACTGGGTCCTTGCCCGAGGCGTCGATGGGCATGGGCCAGCGGTTGGAGGCGGGATCCTCCAGGATCTCCACGCCTTCGGCCTCGCGCAGCACGGCGTAGATCTCCTCCACCGTGGTGGGACGGTCGAATTCGATGTTCAGGGCTTCGGAGTGGGCGCGCAGCACCGGCACGCGCACGCAGGTGGCGTTGACCTTCAGGTTCGCATCGCCCGTGATCTTGGCGGTTTCGGCGACCATCTTCCATTCCTCTTCGCAATATCCCACCGGAGCGTGGAGCTTGGCGTTCTTCTCCGAGCCGTCGTTGTACGGGGCGTTGTGGGGAAAGAGGTTGAAGGCGTACGGGAAGGGGATGACGGTGCGCTCGAACGCCTCGCCCCTGGCCACAGCCACCGACTCGTCGCGCAGTTCCTCCATGGCGCGGGCGCCAGCGCCCGAGGCGGCCTGGTAGGTGGTGGCGTTCACGCGCTTCACGCCGATCTTCTTGTGCAACGGGAAGAGCGGCAGCAGCATGATGATGGTGGAGCAATTGGGATTGGCGATGATGCCCTTGTGGGTCTTGATCGCCTCTGGGTTCACTTCGGGAACCACCAGCGGGACGCCTTGGGTCATGCGGAACTTGGATGTGTTGTCCACCACCACGGCCCCGGCCTTGACGGCGCTGGGGGCGAACTCGGCCGAGATGGAGCCGCCAGCCGAGGCCAGCACCAGGTCGATGCCTGCGAAGGAGTCGTGGGTCAGCTCCTGCACCGTGATCTTCTCGCCCTTGAATTCGAGGGTCGATCCGGCGGAACGCTTGGAGGCCAACAGGCGAAGCTCGCCCACCGGGAAGTTGCGCTCGGCCAGGAGGTCGAGAAGTTCAGTGCCCACGGCGCCCGTGGCACCCATGATCGCGATGCGAACCGACATGGTTTCAGGTCTCCAGATGAATGCTCGAATGACTGAACGGGAAAAGATACCTCATCGTGGGAACGGTGGGGAAACAAGAAAGGCCCCGCCGTTGCGGCGAGGCCTCGATTTGACAGAATCTGTCAGATGATCAGGGGGTGGCCGGCGTGGCCGGCGCTGCGGCCGGGGCCTTCGCGAGCAGGCTCAGCCAGTCGCCCTTGGGAGATGTCGCGATCAGGCGGTTCTCGTCGCGCAGCGTACTGATGTCCACCGAGATCTTGATGTCCATGGCCGATGCGTCGTACTTGGGGAGCACGTACAGGGCGACATTGGCCTGGGTCTTGGAAACCCAGTTCCAGGTGATGGCGATGCTGTCGAGGTTGATCTTGGCTGCGGTCATGTTCTCACTGGAGATCACCGGACGCAGGGTCGTGTCCATCGGTTCCGTGAAGCTGAAGCTCAGCTCGCTGCCGATCTTCAAGGAATCCTTGGCGGCTGCGGCGTTGTTGGGCGCCGCAGCGACAGTGAACTCGCCCGGGTCGCTGCTGAGCTTGGGGGCGACCATGTCGGTCAGGGTCTTCTTGGGCGCGGCGTCAAGGGCGGAGGCGCCCTTGGCGTTGTACGAGACCACCAGGAAGCTGACGGTGTCGCCCTCGGCAAACATGTCGGCGGTGTTCACGGAGACCACGGTGTCCTTGGCGTCCGAGACGGTCTTGTACAGGATGTAAGCCTTGTCGCCCAAGGCCTTCTTGTAGACGTAGTAACCGTCGGCGCGAGCGGCCTTGTTCCACTTGAACTCGACCGTGGCGGTCGGGCCGTCGATGGAGTCGGCGCGGAGCTTGCCCTGGACCATTCCCTTGTAGGCGAGGGTCTTGATGGGATCAGGCAGGCTCGAGACCGATCCGACGGTCACGTTGATGCTCTTGTTGATGCCTTGTCCGATGGGGGACTTCAGGTTCAGGGCCACTGCCAAGGTGCCGGTCGGCCAGCGGCTGTCGAACGGAACCAGGGTCAGGGACTTGGCCGAGTTGCTCCAGATCGCCTTGGCACCGAGCTTGTCGCTGCCGCTGGTGACGACGATGTCTCCGTTGCGCAGGGCCGTGGTGTCCACGGGGGTGGAGATCAGGAAGCGGATGCTGTCGGTGGCGGCAATGGCGTCGAAGCCGGTCGTCAGGAGCTGGAAGCTCTCGGCATTCACCAGGAGGTTGATCGGATCGAGGAAGCGCTTCTCGCCGGTCTTCAGGCCGCCCACCGTGGCGTTGCCGTCGGCGATGAAGGTCGTCGAGGTGGTGTCGATGGAGCGGACGGTGATCTTGAGGTTGATGTCCTCGGGCAGCTTGGCAAAGCCATAGGCGCCGGTGGAATCGGTGACGGTGCTGAGGTTGCCTTCGATCCAGGAGCTGGAGGACTCGCTGGCGTAGGCTAGGTCGACCTTCGCGCCCTTGAGGACGGTGCGGTTGCCCAGCTTGTCGGTTAGGTAGACGCGGCCCGAGACGGATGCGCCCTTGAGGGGAAGCAGGATCTCCTTGCTGAAGTCCTGGACGCGGGGGACGTCGCTTGAGCCGTCGAAAAGGTCGGCGGTGATGATCTTGCCGGCGTAGCCCGTGGCTTCGATCTTGACCAGGCGCGAGCCGGGCTCGACGCCGGTGAACTGCACGATGCCGGCGGCATCGGAGGTGGCGGTGATCGGGGTGCTGCCCAGCAGCGTGGCGGTGGCGTTCGCGATCACGCTGCCGTCGACTTGGTTGCGCAGGTAGATGGTGATGGTGCCACGGGCCTTGGCGTCGCTGTACGACTGGGTCGAGGTCGTTGTCGTCTCGGTCGAGGACGTGGAGTCGTCGCAGCCGCCGAGCAGGGCGAGGGCCGATACGAGCAGGGCCGCACGGGTGGTCTTGCAGATCATCAAGGTTCCTTCATTGGTTGGTTTTGGATGGCGAAAGCGCAACGTTAATCAATGGCGAGACCTTTCGTCGTGATCTGCGTCACACTTGGACTGCTGTTGCCAGAAAACGTTGAATGGCAGTCATTGCCGCCCCCGGCACAGGTCAGACGAAGTCGCGACGGGAGAACCACCAAGCGGCGATGGCCAGGAAGATCCCGCACCACCCGATCCCGTGCAGGGTGCTGGAAAGCAGCCAGTTGCCAGGGAGCGGCAGGCCGTGCACGACCAGGGCGCGCACGTTGAAGATCTCCAGGTTGGGGATGCACCAGTGGACGGCCTTGGCGGCGGTCTCCATCCATCCGGGCATGGCCTCGGAGCCGGGAATGCGCTTGGAATTGCGGGCCATGGTCTGGATGTAGTCCAGCAGGTCGCCCGACAGGTGGCCGGCGGCGTAGAGGCCCATGGTGAAGAGCGAGGAGACGATGGGCGTGGAAAAGCTCGAGAAGAGCAGGGCGGCGGCGGTGACGACGGCCATCTCCCAGAAGGCCCCGTAGGCAGCCAGCCACAGACGCGGATCCAGCTTGTAGTGGGACAGCAGGAGCATGGCAAAGAGTCCGGCCATCATGGCCAGCAGGTTGACGCACAGCACCAGCACCAGTCCCAGGTACTTGCCCACTAGGAGCTGCCAGCGGGCCACGGGGCGCGCCGCCAATGCGAAGATGGTCTTCCTTTGGATCTCTTTCTGGATCAGGCCCACACCGACGAAGACGGCCATCAGGAGGGCGCCGATCGACATCGCGCCCAGCGAGAAGTCCTTCACGACCTTTTCTGCAGCGAAGATCGACCAGGATCCCAAGAGCAGCGAGAAGCCGAAGAGCAGGAAGATGAAGAACAGCAGGGTGTAGAGGATCCTGTCGCGCACGGTCTCGCGGAACGAGGCCAGGGCGATCCAGACGAGGCTATTCATCGCGGGCTCCTTCCCCGACTTCGCGGGCCAGGATGTCTTCGAGGTGTTCCTGCCGACCGTCGGCGGCGGCCGCCAGGATCCGTTCCAGGGGCCCTTCGACGCGCACCGTGCCGGCCACGATCATGGCCGCGTGGGAGCACAGCTCCTCGACGTCGGAAAGCACGTGGCTGGAGTAGAAGATGGTGGCGCCCTCGTCGTGGAGGGTGCGCAGGATGTGCTTGACGTCGCGGCGCCCGATCGGGTCCAGGCCCGACATCGGCTCGTCCAGGATCAGGAGCTCGGGCTTGTGGAGGATGGCCTGGGCCAGTCCGAGCCGTTGCCCCATGCCCTTGGAGTAGGTGCGCATGCGGCGGCGCAGCCAGTCCTTGCGGATCCTGCACAGCTCGCAGGCGCGTTCGATGGCCTGCTCCAGCGCCGCGCCGCCCAGGCCCGAGAGGTGCCCGAAGTATCGCAGCAGTTCCTCGCCCGAGAGGTGGTCGTAGAAGTAGGGCTGTTCGGGCATGAAACCCAGGCGTCGACGCACCGCCGCGTCGGAGGGATCGCCGCCCCAGATCCTGATGCTTCCCGAGCTGGGGCGCAGCAGTCCCACCAGCGACTTGATGGTGGTGGTCTTGCCGGCGCCGTTGGGGCCGATGAAGCCGTAGACGGAACCGACCGGCACCGTGAAGTCGATGCCCTGGACCGCGTGGTGCACCCGCATCAGGTGTTCCAGTCCCAGACGGTAGGATTTCTTGAAGGCGTGGACTTCGATCGCGTGGGTCACGGGGCTGGCCTCCTTCACTTGGCGGCTGCGGTGCGCTTCTTCTCGTTCATGCGGATGGAGATCAGGATCAGGCGTCCGATCATGTAGAGCCCCACTCCGACCACCAGCCACAGCTGCATGCCCGAGAGGTTGGCTGGGTGCTCCTTGCGGTGCAGGCCCAGCCACAGGGCCCACAGCGAGGAGCAGGAGCCCAAGGCGATCAAGGCCCAGGCCACGCGCTTGATGGCCTGCAGGTTCAACGGGAGCTTGCCGGGAAGGTCTGGCATGTCAGGTCTCCAACAGGCGAAGGACGTCCAGGAGCCCTTCGCGAACGGAAAGGGAGGGTGAAAATTGGGAAAGCAGCGGGGCTGGGGCGACGGGTTCAGGAGCAGGCTCCGGAGCGGGAGCCAGTGGAAGATCCAGACTCAGGCTCGGGGGGGGCTCCACAGGTGCTGGGGGGGCGCCTGACTTGGGGGCGGCCGGAACGGGGCGGGGCGCTTCGGGCGGGACGACTGCGACGGGCGATGCCGGGGCGATGGCCTCCAGGAACGGCATGCCCAGCTGTTCGGGGTCCTCGGGCGCCTGCAGGACCTCGAATTCCTCCTTCAGCCGACGCCGCGCGGCGGGGATGGCCAGGCCGTCGTCATAGATCCAGCCCTTGAGACGGGACACAATCTCGATGTCGCGTTCGCGGTAGACCCGCTGCCCGGCGGAGTTGCGCTTGGGGCGCAGCTGCGGGAACTCGCCTTCCCAGAAGCGCAGGATGTGGGGCTCCAGCCCCGTCTGGGTGCAGACTTCCTCCTGTGTCCAGGTGACCTTCATCACTCCCTCTCGTTCTTGGCGGCGCGGTTCATCAGGAGCCCCAGCGCGTCGCGGGCGGGGCGGTCCTCGAAGAGGATGGCGTGGACCTGCGCGGTGATGGGCATCTCCACGTTCAGGCGGTTGGCCAGCTCCATGACGCCCGACACGGTGCGCACGCCCTCGGCCACCATACTCATCTCGGAGAGCACCTCGGAGAGCGGGCGTCCGCGCCCGACCTGCTCGCCCACGTGGCGGTTGCGGCTGTGCTTGGAGACGCAGGTGGTGATGAGGTCGCCCATGCCGGCCAGGCCGAAGAACGACTCGCGCGAGCCGCCGAGCTTGGCGCCCAAGCGGGCCATCTCGGCCATGCCCCGGGTCATCAGGGCGGCGCGGGCGTTGTCGCCCAGGTCCAGGCCGTCCAGGATACCGGAGGCGATGGCGATCACGTTCTTGACGGCGCCGCACAGCTCCACGCCCACCACGTCCACCGAGCGGTAGGTGCGCAGGGACGGGGCGAAGAAGAGGTCCTGCAGGGCGGCGGCGGTCTCCTCTTGGTGGTTGGCCAACACCACGGTGGTGGCTAGGCCGTTGCCGACCTCCTCGGCATGGGAGGGGCCGGTCAGGATGGACACGTTGTCGGCGTCGGCGCCGGGGATCACTTCCTGGACGATTTCCGTCATGCGCAGCAGCGTCTTCTCCTCGATCCCCTTGATGAGCGAGACGAAGTGGCGTTTCTTCACCTCGGCCTCGGGCAGCAGGGCGGCGATGGAGGTGCACACCGAACGCAGGGTGTGGGACGGCACCACGAAGGCCACCACGGAGGACCTGTCCAGGGCCTGGGCAAGATCTGAGGTCACGGTGACGCAGGCGGGAAGGACCACGCCGGGCAGCTTGTCGCACTCGCGGGTGTCCTGCATGCGTGCGGCCGCATCCTTGCTGTATTCCCACAGCATGACCTGGATGCCCTTGTCGCCCAGCACCTTGGCGATGGCGCTGCCCCAGGAGCCTCCTCCCAGGACCGCCACGCGGTCGGGGTCGAGGCCGTCGGCCTGGGCGACTTCGCGGCGGCGGCGGGCGGCTTTTTCCTGCAGGTCGGGAGCGGGGGCCTTTTTGCCGAAGCGGTTTTCGGTGCCGGCCATCAGGCGCTGGATGTTGGCTTTGTGCTTGACAATCACGAAGACCGCCACGATCCAGGAAAAGACGAGCAGCCAGAAGTCGCCGCGTTCGGAGAGGCGGGCGGTGACCTGGTTCCAGTCGGTGTGTCCGATCAAGGTGAAGTCGCGCACGGCCTGGAAGGCGCGGGAGCCGACCACGAAGGTGTTCTCCAGGCCCAGGAAGGCCGCAGCCAGGATGGAGGCCAGGCTCACGTAGCCGCTGATCCAGAGGACGGCGATCCAGAGCGCGAAGGCAAGCAGAGCCGTGGTCGGGGAGAGCGCAACAAAGACGCCCAGGGTGGTGAGCACGCCCTTGCCGCCCCGGAAGCCGGCGAACATGGTGTAGCTGTGGCCCAGCACGGCGACAGCTCCGCAGACGAGTCCGAACTGGAAGGCGTCTTGGCTGAATGCACGTCCGATGAGCACCGCGGCCAAACCCTTGGAAAAGTCGATGAGGGCCACGGGCAGGGCAGGCTTCCAACCCAGCACGCGGTAGACGTTGGTGAGCCCGGCGTTCTTGGAGCCTCGCGTGCGGATGTCGATCCCGGCGAAGGCGCGGGAAATCCACACGGCTGAAGGAATGGAGCCCAGGACGTAGCTGATCAGGATGGCAAGAAAGGACATAGCGGACGGAAAGGTACCAACACTTCCGTCGCGGCCTTAGGGGCGAGAAAAATGCCTGGGTCCGGGGCCTGCGGGAAATCAGTATCTTCCCCGGTAGCCCGGGACGGATCCTCAGCGGACCCGGTCGGGCGTCCAGCGCAATTCCCAGCCATCCAGGAGCCGTCAGATGAACCTCGAGATCCAGACCGTCAAGCCCGTGTTCGGGCAGAACTACGATGTCGGCTACGTGGGCTTCACGTACCACGACCACAACTTCGTCTCCGAAGGTATCGCCTACTTCACCCGCTGGGAGGACCTGCAGTCCATCCCGGTCTCCCATGCGCTCATCGTCACCGGCGACAACCAGTGCATCGAGGCGGTGGGGACGGGAAATGCTGTGCGCCTGGCGCCGCTTTCGACCTACTTCGACGATCCCAAGGTGCGCATCTCGTTCCGGCAGCCGCTGGGCTGGAACCGGGAGCTTGGGCAGCGGCTTGCCACCACAGCCCTCAGGCAGCTGGGCGCCAAGTACGACTTCGGGCTGATGGTGGCCGACTTCGTGAGCAACTCCATCCCGGGACACTTCCTGAACAAGCTCTTCCACGACAAGCCGGCGGAGTGGATCGCCGGTCTCCTGGGCAGCCCGGACAGGTTCGTCTGCAGCGAGCTGGTGGCCTGGGCCATGGACCAGCAACCCGAGCTCAAGGACAAGGGCATCCTGGCCCGCGACCTCAACCTCGTCACCCCGCAGGGGCTGTTCGAGGACACGGTGGTCTTCGAGGCCTGGAAGAAGTCCTGACGGCCGTGCGGTGAGGTCTGCCGACCCGTCGGTCGCGGCTCAGTGCCCGGCGGGCAGGAGGAAGAATCGTCCGGAGATCCTCTTGAGCGAGAACTCGCGGCGGTAGATCTCGGACAGATTCTGTCCGGTGAGGACCTTCCCGAGCGGTCCGCAGCAAAATCCCTGCGGCGAGAAGAACAGGCCGTGGGTCCATTCCGGCGGGATCTCCTCCACGTGGTGGGTCACCAGCAGGATGGGCAGCTCCGGCTGCTCCCGGGCCAGTTGCGAAAGGTGGGCGATCAGTCCTTCGCGGGCGGCCGGGTCGAGTCCGGCAAACGGCTCGTCCAGCACCAGCATGCGGGGCCTGGCGGCGATGGCGCGGGCGATCAGGGCCTTGCGCTTCTCTCCCAGGGAGCAGGTGCGGTAGGGCTGCCGGAACTTCCCTCCCAGTCCCCAGCGCTCCAGCTCCTCGCGGGCGGCCTTGCGGTCCTTGGCGCTGGGCTCATCGAAGAGCACCCCGATGGTGCCCAACCGGGCCGTGGCCACGAGGTCCTCCAACACCAGCGTCTCGGGGAACAGCCGCTCCAGGGCCTCGCCGGCGAACCCGACCTCCTTCCATAGGCCGGTGATGTCGGTCTTCCCGAAGCGCTTGCCCAGCACGGTGAACTCCCCGGCCCAAGGGTGCAGGCGCCCCTGGATGGTCTGGACCAGCGTGGTCTTGCCGCAGCCGTTGGGTCCCAGCACCACCCAGCGCTGGCCGTTGCAGACCGTCCAGTCCAGTCCAGATAGGATCGGCAGGCCTTCGCGCCGCAGCTCAAGGCCCTTGGCTTCCAGGACGACGTCGGTCATCTTCGTGCCGCATCGAAGGCCGCCAGCTGGCGGGCATGCACTTCCAGCGGCCTTTCGGAGGCCAGCCACGACATCCACTGGCTGCCCTTCCAGGACCAGGCCATGAGATTCTCGCACCCGGCTGCGCGGGCCAGCTCCGTGGCCAGCTGCACGTGCGATTCCTCGCCTTGCGGGAGACGGTAGTTCTTGATCCACACCTGGCTTGCCTTGCCATGCCTTGCCGCGACCTCCACCACGCGCAGGGCGTAGGTCGCGTAGAGCTCGTGCACCCGCTGGGCCGTGTCGCCCTGTTCCCAGTAGGGGTCGGTGGACAACTCGTCCACGTGCGGGAGCGCCGCGATGCGGTCCCAGTCGCTGGTGCCGGCGTTGAAGTGGTCGGGCAGCAGGCACACGCAGTTGCGCTTGCCGGCGGCGTGGACAATTCCTGTCAAATGAGCGATCAGCCCCTCGATGCGCTCCTCGCGGAAGGTTTTGACGCTGCGGTCGAAGTCCTCAGGCATGGGGTGCTCGAAGCGCTGCCGGAAAAGTTCTTGGCAGGTGGCACAGCGGCAGGCCCACAGGTGTTCGGCACCCTTACGGAAGAAGAAGTGCGGCTCGTCCCAGAAGACGGTGTCCACGGCGGTAGCGCACACGCTGCGGGTCCACTCCTCCAGGTACTCGACCACGGCCGGATGGTTGGGGCAGGCGGCCGGTGCGGGGGAGCCGTCCGACAGGATCTGTCGAGCCAGAGGGTGGCGCGCGATCAGTTCGGAGTTGGCCTCGCCGCCGAAGATGCGCCCCACCGCCCAGGGGTTTACGTAGACCTCGAGTCCTGCCTCCTTGGAGAGGTCGATGATCTTCCCCATGGTGTCGCGGTAGTAGGCGTGGTCGTCCTCGCTCCAGGTGTGCAGCACGAGCCGGTTGCCTTCAGCGGCCATGCGCTCCATGTCGGTGCGGACGTGTTCGGGGTTGCGGACGCCGAAGTAGGAGAAACCGGTCTTGACTGTCATGGGTGCAAAGATGGAAAAGGAAGGGCGCGAGGGGAAGGAATCCTCGCGGCTCGAGGGAACCGGGCTGCGGAAGGGAATGGGTGCATCCGCCCAGGCTTTGTAGTATTTGCCCGATGCTCGAAAGGAACATGAGGAAAGGACTTTGGCTTTGGTTGCTTGCGCTGGCTGCCTTGCTGCTGCCGGTGCATGCGGCCTTCGAGGAGCTTTCGGCCGGTTGCCCTCAGACCTTGCTGTGTCCGGGCGCACAGTTCCTTCACGGGCATCCCGACGATGCCAAGAACGACCATTGCCATTGCTTCCTGAAGGCTGTGGACGATTCCTTCCGCGTGCCGCATCACCAAGGAAATGGGCCCGGGCTGCTTCCCTCCCCGGGCCGGGAGCTGGCGAAGTTCCCGCTTCCTGCGGCCTCGCGTGTTGCCCGTTCGTGTGGCAAGCCAGCATGGATCCCATGCTCCAGCGCCCTGCATTCCCGGGTGGGTCTGCGCCTCTACGCTTGAGCTTTCTCGCCTCGTAGATGAACTGATGTCCGTCGGCATGAGCTGACGTCCGGGTGCAGGCATGCCTGCCTTGTCGCTTGGAACGGGCATTCCGAGGGACTTCGTTCCGTCGCTTCCGGTCAAGGTGGCCGGAAGCTTGCAACAGCGTTCGGACGGCTGCGGACGGCAATGCCCCAATGGGGCTTGCGTGTGCCCGCGTCCAGGAAAGGATTTTCATGAAGTGGATACGAGCCAACGTCGGCCTGTGCCTTGCCGTGGCCTCGGCACAGGCGCTCACGTTCGAAGAGGCGCATCGTCGCGCCCAGCAGGAGAATCCGACCTTCCAGGTCCTGACGGCGGAAATCTCGGCGGCCGAAGGCGCCCAGCTCGATGCCGGAATCCGGGCCAATCCCGAATTGACCGTCAGTCCAGGATTCAAGCGAAGCTCCAGAGAGGGTGGGTCGGGCGTACAATTCCAAGGCGAGCTGGGCGTCTCCCAGACCTTCGAGTTTCCCGGCAAGCGTGCCTTGCGGGTTCACTTGGCAAGCGGCGAGGTCAAGCTGCGGCAGATCGCCGTGGAGGGTTTCCGCCAGCAGTTGCGGACAACTGTTCGCAAGGTGTTCTGCCAAGCGCTGCAGGCCAAGCAGGTCGCGGCCCTGCGGACGGAACAGCTTCAGTCCGCCGAGACTTTCCTGAAGGCTGCCCGCAGGCGGGTTGAGATGGGCTATGCCACGGACTTCGAACTGGTCAAGGCGCAGGCGGATCGGATCGCCGCCAAGCGGGAACAGGGACAAGTGGCCGGGGACCTTCGCGCTGCCAAGCTCCAGTTGGCTGCCCTCATGGGGGCACCTGCCGACACGGCCTTCGAGGTGGAGGGACAGTTGGACAGCGCTGTCGTCGGCACGGCTCCAGCCGATCCCGCTGCGTTTGCCCTGGCGAACCATCCCGGCATCCGGGCCCAGTTGCTCCAGATCGAGCTTGCGCAAAGGACTGTCGAGGCCGCAAGGCTTGGCTCCAAGCCGGATCTCACCGTCAATCCCGTCCTGGGAGTGAGCCGCGACGAACAGAGCCTCGGGATCGGATTGACCGTACCGCTTCCCATGTGGAATAGCGGGAAAGGAAACGTGGCGGTGGCCACGGCCGGCCAGCGCCGCGCCCAAGCGGAACTGGAAAGGCTGCGGCAGGAGGTCCGCCAATCGGTCCAATCGTCTCAGGAACGCATCCAGCGCGCCCAGGAGGAGCTGTCCCTGTACACGCCGGAATTCCTCGAGGAGCTGAAGAACACCATGGTCCGCGCCGAGAAGGTCTACGCGCAGAATGCCACCAGTCTGCTGATCTACCTGGAAGCCCGTCGCAACTATTTCGACGCCCTGTCCGGCTATTACGAAGCTCTCGGACAACGCGCACAAGGCCTGCTGGAGCTGGAATCCGCCATGGGCGCCGCACCCGAACCGATCGTCCTGAACAAGGGAGACAACTGATGCACATCCGAAAAGACCACGCCTTCCTCCTGGCCGCATCCGTGCTTGCCATGGTCGGCTGCAACAAGCAGGGAAATGTCGAGGAGCCCGCCAAATTAGAGGCGAAACCGGTGGCCAATGTCCTGACGCTGTCGCCGGAAAGCCTGAAGAACGTCGAGATCAAGACCGAGGTCGCGAAGGCCGGTCCTTTGGAGCAGAGGCTCAGGATCCCAGGACAGCTGAAGCTCGATGCGAACCGGACCGCCAAGGTCTCCGCCATCTTCGAAGGCAAGCTCGTGAAGCTAGGCCACGACCTGGGCGATCGCGTGTCCCAAGGGGCGGAGATGGGTCTCCTGGAAACCCCTGAGCTGCTGGACAGGCCGTTGGCGATCCGGGCTCCGGTCGCGGGCATCGTCACGAGCAAGAGCGCGGCTCTTGGAGAGCTCGTCGTCAAGGGGCAGGAGATCTTCACGGTGAGTGATCCGCGCTTCCTGTGGCTGATCGGGGAAGTCAAGGAAGCGGACGCAGCTCAGGTTCGCCCAGGACAGAAACTGGAATTCACCGTCTCCTCGTATCCCGATCAGCTCTTTCGCGGGAGCATCGCGCGAGTCGGCGCCGCCGTGGAATCGGGCTCGCGCACTTTCGAAATCCGGGCCGAGATCGACAACCGGGACGCACGCCTGAAGCCGGGCATGTTCGCGGACATCTCGATCGTCACGGGAACCTTGGCCAATGCGCTGCTGGTGAGCGACGCGGCCCTGCAGTCCGACGGCGACAACCAGATCGCCTTCGTGGCCGTCGGGAACGGAAGATTCGAGAAGCGCACTGTGAAGACCGGACGCGCCCAGGGCGGCAAGGTCCAGGTGCTGGAAGGGATCAAGGAGGGGGAAGCCGTCGTGACCGAAGGCAGCTTCACCTTGAAATCCGAGATGCTCAAGGGCGAGCTCGGGGAGGAATGACGCGATGCTGAATTCCATCCTATCCTTCTCCGTTCGCCAGCGGCTGCTGGTGATCCTGGGCGCCGTCGTACTTGTGGGTTTCGGGCTGCTGGCCGTCAAGAAGATCCCCATCGACGCCTTCCCCGACGTGACCAACGTGCAGGTCCAGATCCTGGTGTCCGCAGGCGGCATGTCGCCTCCCGAAGTCGAGAAGCTGGTCACCCGTCCCATCGAGGTGGGGATCGCAGGGCTCCCGCGTCTGACGGAGGTGCGGTCCGTCTCCAAGCTTGGGCTGTCCCTGATCACGGTGGTTTTCGAGGACGGCGTGGACGACTACTTCGCCCGTCAGCTGGTCTCGGAAAAGCTGCAAGGCGTGCGCGGCAGTCTGCCCGCAGGGGTCGATGTCGATCTCGGCCCCATCTCCACGGGACTGGGGGAGATCTTCCAGTACACCTTGGTGAGCGAAGACAAGAAATACGATGCCACCGAGCTTCGGACCATCCAGGACTATATCGTCAAACCGCTTCTGCGCACCGTTCCGGGCGTGACGGACGTCAATTCGTTCGGTGGCCTGGTGAAGCAGTACCAGGTCGTGATCCGGCCCGAAAAGCTGGTCGCCTATGGCATCGCGCTGTCGGAGGTGTTCGAGGCGCTGGCCAGGAACAACTCCAACGCCAGCGGCAACTTCATCGAGCACAAGTCCGAGCAGTACGTCGTGCGGGGGCTGGGCCTGGTCCAGGGCACCGAGGATATCGGCAACATCCTGGTCGCTACGCGCAATCAGGTTCCGATCCTGGTGCGGGACCTCGCCGATGTCCAGATCGGGGCCGAGTTGCGCCAGGGCGCCGTAACCGCCAACGGCGAAGGGGAGACCGTGGCCGGCATCGTCCTGATGCTCAAGGGCGCCAGCGGCCGGGACGTCGTGAACTCGGTGAAGGAACGGCTGCCGTCCATCCAGAAGGCCTTGCCCCAAGGGGTGAAACTGGTTCCCTACTACGATCGGACAGATCTTGTCAAAAATGCCGTCCATACCGTGACCAAGGCCCTGGAGGAAGGAGCGGTCTTTGTCCTGCTGGTCCTGGTGCTCCTGCTTGCCGACCTGCGCAGCGCCCTGATCGTCACCCTGATCCTGCCGCTTTCCGCGCTCTTTGCCTTCATCATGATGCGGGCCTTCGGCATGAGCGCAAACCTCATGTCGCTGGGAGGCCTGGCCATCGGCATCGGCATGATGGTGGACGGCGCGGTGGTGATGGTGGAGAACATCCACCGGCATCTGACCCGTCCGCCTGCGGATCCCGGCGCCCCGAGGGCGAGCAAGGTCGAGACGGTGCTGTACGCCGCCAAGGAAGTGGGACGCCCCATCGTCTTCGGCATCGTCATCATCATCGTGGTGTTCCTGCCCCTGTTCACACTGGAGGGCTTCGAGGGCAAGATGTTCGCTCCGCTTGCCTTCTCGATCTCCTTTGCGCTCCTGGGGTCGCTGGTCCTTTCGCTGACGGTGGTGCCCATGCTGTGCACCTTCTTACTGAAACAGAAAGTGCACGAGCGCGATGCGTTCCACATCCGCTGGATGAAGGCCGCCTACCTGAAGTTGCTGGTGCCTTGCGTGAAGCATCCTTGGCGCGTGATGGTGCCCTCCCTCCTTTCCCTGATCGGCGCGTTGGCCCTGGTGCCTCTGATCGGGACAGAGTTCCTCCCGGTGCTGGACGAAGGATCCATCGGCGTCCAGACCTTCAGGATCCCCAGCATCTCGCTCACGCAGTCCCTGGAGATGCAGACCAAGGCCGAGAAGATCCTCAAGAAGTTCCCCGAAGCCATCGATGTGGTCTCCAAGACCGGTCGCGCGGACATCGCCTCCGATCCGATGGGGGTCGAGGTGAGCGACGTCATCGTGACCCTCAAGCCCAAGGAGGAATGGACGAGCGCTAAGACCAAGGACGAGCTGGTGGAAAAAATGCGTTTGGCCCTGGCCGATCTCCCGGGCGTGGCCTCCAGCTTCTCGCAACCCATCGCCCTGCGCGTGGACGAGCTCGTGAGCGGCGTGAAGTCTTCCGTGGGGATCAAGATCTTCGGGGAAGACCTGGACGTGCTCAAGGACGAAGCCGACAAGGTGGCGCGGATCCTCTCCGGCATTCCCGGTTCTGCGGACATCAACGTGGAGAAGGTCAGCGGCTTGAGCTACCTGGAGATCGAAGCCGACCGGAGCAAGATCGCGCGCTACGGAGTCAACGTCTCGGACATCCAGGAGGTCGTCGAGGCGGCCATCGGAGGCAAGGAAGCCACCAAGGTCTACGAGGGGCAGAAGGTGTTCGGGCTGATCGTGCGTTTCCCGGAAGCGGCACGCAACGACGTCCCCGCCGTGAAGAACATCCTAATCCCCTCAGCTGGAGGCGCGCTCGTGCCCCTGGGCGAATTGGCCAAGGTCTACGTCAAGGATGGACCGGCCCAGATCAGCCGCGAGATGGCGCAGCGGCGCATCGTGATCGAGTGCAATGTGACGGGACGGGACCTGGGAGGATTCGTCCGGGAAGCCCAGCAGAGGATCGATGCGAGACTGCAATTGCCGGTGGGTTACACCATGGGGTGGGGTGGGCAATTCGAAAACCAGCAGCGAGCGATGAAGCGCTTCGGGATCGTGGTGCCGCTCACCATCGCGATCATCTTCCTGCTCCTGTTCAGCTCGTTCAACTCGCTGAAGCAGGCCTCGCTCATCATCCTCAACATCCCGTTCGCGCTCATCGGAGGCATCCTTGCCCTTCTGATCGGCGGCTTCAACCTGAGCGTGAGCGCAAGCGTGGGCTTCATCGCGCTCTTCGGCGTGGCGGTGCTCAACGGCGTGGTGATGGTCAGCTACTTCAACGAACTGCGCCGGGAAGGCCTGAGGGTGGAAGCCGCCGCTGTCGAAGGCGCCGTGCTTCGCCTGATGCCGGTCCTGATCACCGCAAGCGTGGCGGCCTTGGGGCTGATCCCCATGCTCTTTGCCAGCGGACCGGGAAGCGAGATCCAGAAGCCCTTGGCTGCGGTCGTGATCGGTGGGCTGATCAGTTCCACGCTCCTGACGCTCTTCATGCTGCCGACGCTCTACAAGGTCTTCGAGCGCGAGAAGCCTGCGGATGTGGACGTCCGCCTGCCGGATCCGCCCGATACCACGGAGCTGTGAGACCGGCGCAAAAAAGCCCCACTCTTCGTAAGAAGGGCGGGGCAAGTCGAGCTCGAAGGAAGGCTTACTTCAGGTTGAGCGTGAAGCCCAGGGTGTAGAACAGGTCGCTGCCCGATCCGGAGATGAAGTAGGGACCGTGGTTGAGGAAGCCGTTGTTCACGCCGGCTTCGGCCGCCCAGCGGTCACGGGCGTAGCGGACACCGAAGTTGCCCTTGGTGTTCTGGATGGTGGTGTGGTCGTCGAAGGTGGAGGGATCACCCGGAGTTTGGCCGTCGTTCAGGGTCTGCTCGATCGTGAAGGCCGCGCCGCCCTTGAGGGTCCAGTGCTCGACGATGGGAACGATCACGGCCACGCTGGGAGTCAGGTCCCAGGTGTTGGCGTAGTCGTTGAACTCGTAGCCGGTGCTGTTGGCATGGTGCCAGCTGACGGCGGCACCGGGCAGGAAGCTGACGCCGTCCACGATGGCGATGTAGCCGATCTGGGCATCCAGATTCAGCAGCCAGTTGTTGTCGGCTTCGGAGCCGGGCTGACGAGCGTACTGTGTGCCCAGGCCCAAGGCGACGTTCCAGGCCAGGCCCTCGACGTTGGCGGCCGGGTACTTGCGCAGACCTGCGCTGATCATCAGCGAGTCGTAGCGCTCGGTGATGACATCGGACTTCTTCTCGGTGACTGGAACAGAGGGGAGGGTAGCCGTCCAGCCGGTGGTGTCGGTCTTCTCACTGACGTACTTTGTCGTTCCGAGGCCGGACTTGGCCCAGGTCAGGTTGCCGTACAGGTCGCCGCCGAACATGGGCAACGATCCGAAGAGCTTGGCCTGGGTGAAGCTGTAGGTGTTGGTTTTCTTGACGGCCTGCAGATCTTCCGTGGTCGCGTCGCTGAAGGCAAGGGTGACACCGGCACCGTATCCGGGGGTCATGAGACCGAAGCTGGCCTGGGTCTCGGCCTTGGCTCCCACGGCGGCCGGAGTGACCTGGGCGGCGGCAAACAGCTTGTTCCAGAGGATGTAGGCTTCGGACTGGTTGGCGTTGGCCCAGTTGAAGCCCACGGCCTTCAGGCCGGCCGAGGCGTGAGGAGCGAGCAGGACGTCTTCGATGCCAGTAGGAGCGGCAGCGTTGCCCTGCAGCAGCGATGCGCTGACGGGGGCATACGGTGCCTCGATGCCGGAGGCGGCAACCGTGGTTGCAGGAGCGACGGCAGGAGCGACGGGGGCTGCAGGAGCAGCTGGGGCGGTTGCATGCGTCTGCGCGAAGGCGGCAGTGGCAACGAGGGACAGAACAGAAAGACGCTTCAAAAGAAACCTCCAAGTGAACAGGAACGGGCGGAGCGCTTTGCTCCGTATGGCTGCAATCTATGAATGAAACGCTTCCATGGCCATATAAGGATACTGCGAAGAAAACAGGATTAAAAAATAATAGATCGAGATATCTTTCGAGGGCGTCTGCCAAAATGACAATTGGTGACAATCGTGGAAATGATGACGCGACAGGGTGCTTGATGCTGAGTGATCACATTTCTGGCTCGGTGAAGTTGGTTGGCACGGTCTTAGATTGGTATGATGGTCAACAAGCGTGATCTTGCGCTTCCTCGATCAACCACACAGGAGTACGTCCATGAAGAAGACTCTAATTTCTGCTTTGCTTGCCTTGAGCGCTGGTGCCTTCGCCTATGACGAGTACGGAACCGTCGCCAAGGGCAAGACCGAAGTGGATGTGATGTACACGCACACGTTCACTACCGGAAGCTACGATGGCGATGGCAAGAAGCAGGATGCCAGCGGATCACCGGCCTCGATGTCTCCTTCGCTGCAGGTAAAGTACGGCATCATCGACGGCTTGGATGTGGAACTTGGCGGTTCTTACACCAGCAGCAACAAGGATGCTGGTGACCTCTCGGGATTGAACAAACCTCAGCTTGACGTCAAGTACGTCCATGCCCTTGGCTTTGGTGGCTTGATCGGCGTGGACCTTCCCTTTGGCAGCACAGACATGGTGGGAGAGAATCCCACCGTGGCCCTGCGTGTGGGACCTGTGCTGGCCAAGACCATCGACAAGGTGGTTCTCAACGGCTGGGCGCTTTACACCCTCAACTTCGAGGACAAGGACAAGAATAAGTCCGCCGACGGCCTGGACGTGTACTTCAAGCCCCAGTACAACGTGACCGACAAGATCGGCCCTTACCTCGGCATCGATTACCAGACCAGCATCGGCAAGTCAAAGTTCGCTTTTGGTGACGAATCCATCGAGGTGGACCCCAAGTTCTATCTCGTGACCCTCAAGCCGGGCGTGAACTACGTCATCAACGAGACCTACTCGGCCGAGCTCAATGTTCCTGTCACTGTCGCTGGACAGTACGCTGAGAACAAGGCATCCGTGAGCGTCTACGTGGGCTTCTACGGCGTCTTCTGATCCGTCGCTCGGGCCTTGGGCCCGAGTGCGCTTCGATCCCCGCAGGCTTTGGCTTGCGGGGATTTTTTGCGTCCGAGATCCTCGTGACATCCGCCAGACCTTGCGGGCGTCCTAGTCTGCCGTTGCTCGTTTGAGTACCTTTGGGCGGTGCAGGAAGAAATGACGGAAATTGTCGCGAACTACGGGGAGGAGGACTTCTGCCCCGATCCGAAGATGGCGGCCTACCTGCGGGCGCTGCGGAACCAAGTGGCGGAAGAGGCGGAAGAGGCGCTGCGGTCGGTGCGGCGCGACTGGAAGAAGCCGCTGGAGGAGCGCATCGAGGCCGGGGTGGCGCTGGAGAACGTGACGTGCCGTCGGCTCGAGTCGGGTCTCTTCGAGGCGACCTTCGAGCGCAACCATTCCCGCTTCCGCGAAGGCGACCTGGTCCAGATCGGCTTCGGGAACCCCGCCACCGACCCGGGCGTGCCGGCCTTCATCGAACGCGAGGACGACGGGCGCTTCCTGCTGTTCGTGGGCGAACGCGAGCGGCAGAGCCGGGCGCAGGAGCTGGAAGACCTGTCGCAGCCGCGCGTGCTGGACATCGGGCACCTGGACCTTTCCCTCACGGTCATGGAGGCGCTCACGGAGCTGGGCGCCTCCCGCGAAGGTCGCGAGCGGGTGCTGCCGCTTCTGATGGGGAAGTCCAAGCCCAAGCTCGACATGAAGCGCGCCATGGAAGCGGAAGCCATGGGCGAAGGGCTGGGGCTGAACTGGAGCCAGTGCGAGGCGGTGGCGCAATGCTACGGCACGAACCTGTGCGCCCTGGTGCAGGGACCTCCGGGGACCGGCAAGACTCGGGTGCTGGCCGAGACGGTGGCGATGCTGGCGCGCAGCGGCGAGCGGGTGCTGGTGACCTCGCTCACCCACCGCGCCATCCACAATGCCCTGGATGCCGTGGCGCGGGCCTCGCGCCGCGACTTCCCGGTAGCCAAGATTGGTGGACAGGATCTGTCCAATCCCGACGTGCCGGTGTACGACAGCCTGCGCGGCTCGCCGTTTCGTCACCACAAGGGCGGGGCGGTGGTGGGGGCGACCCCGTTCGCGGCGGCCTCGGGGCGGCTGGGCAAGGAGGTCTTCGACACGGTGGTCTTCGACGAGGCGAGCCAGGTGACGGTTTCGCTTGCTGTGCTGGCCATGCGCAAGGGGCGGCGGTACCTGTTCTTCGGGGACCACAAGCAGCTGCCGCCGGTCATGACGACGCTGTCCACCAGCGACGCGCGCCTGTCCTCCATCTTCGGGGCCCTCACGGGCCGTGGTTTCGACACGCTCCTCTCCGAGACCTACCGCCTGCCGCCTTCGCTCTCGCACTGGCCAAGCCTTGCCTTCTACGGCGGCGAGCTGGAGTCGCACGAGTCGGCCCTGCAGCGCCCGTTGGCCTACGCGACCCCTCCCGTCGCGCACGCCCAGGCGCTGGACCCGGCGCTTCCCCGGGTCTTCGCGGAGTTGACCCACTTCCAGTCCCGCACCCGCAGCGATCCCGAGGCGCTGGTGGTGGCCCAGATGGTCGCGGAGCTCCTGCGCTGCGGCATCGCGGCGGGAGAGATCGCCGTCATCGCCCCGTTCCGGGCGCAGGGGCGCGCCATCCGCCTGCAGCTGGAAGGACTTGTGACGGATTCCGTCAAACGCCGCCAGGTGGTGATCGACACGGTGGAGCGCATGCAGGGGCAGGAACGCGACGTGGTGATCGTCTCGCTGACGGCGTCCGATCCGGTCTGGGCGGCCCGCCTGGCGGAGTTCTACTTCCAGCCCGAGCGGCTGAACGTCTCCATCACCCGTGCCCGCAGGAAGCTGATCCTGGTCGGCTCCCCCCGCGTGCTGGAAGCCCTGCCCAAGACCCCGGAGCTGCAGGCCACCGTGGAGCTTCTGCGCTCGCTCCTGGCGGACTCGGTGCGCGTGAAGGTGGCGCTGCCGGAGACGGACTGACGGGCCGCGTCACTCCCCCTCGAGGCCTGCCTTGCCTAGCAGCATGTGCGATGCCGGGATGGCCAGGATCTTCGGACCGATGGCATAGCTTTGGTTGCCGCCGTGCAGGACGATGCCGCGTTCGCACTCGAAATCCGCGATGCATTGGGAAAGGCTGCGCAGATCGTTGGCTACCGGGGAGGTGTGGAGCTTGATCTCGATGGGAACTTGGCGCCCTCCCTGGGACACGATGAGATCCACCTCGGCGCCGGCCAAGGTGCGCCAATGCCCGAAGGAGCATCCGGGCAGCTCACGCGAGAATCTGGTGATGAGGCTTTCCACGACGAAGTTCTCCCAGGTGTGGCCACGTGCCGGATGCGCCGAGAGCGTCTTTGCGTCGTGGATTCCCAGGAAGTGGTGCAGGAGTCCGCTGTCGCGAAACAGCAGCTTGGGGCTTTTGGTCAGGCGCTTGCCTATGTTGACGTGCCAGGGGCTTAGGCGGCGGATCAGGAAGGAGCCCTCCAGCAGCTCTGCATAGCGGTTCACCGTCTGGTGATTCACTCCCAATGCCGCACCGAATTGCGAAGCGTTCCAGATGCCGCCCGCCCCGTGTGCCATCATGGCCCAAAGGCGCCCCACCGTTCCGGCCTGCACGCCCATGCCCAGTTCCAGGACATCCCGCTGGACGAAGGTGCGTTCGTAGCTTTCGAACCAATCGGTGCGGGAGCGGTCGTCGCTTTGCAGCCAAGCCTCGGGATAGCCGCCGCGGAACCAGCGGCGTTCCACCAATTGGGCCTCAGAGAGCTTCGGACCCAGGTCCGTGGCGATCTCCTGCATTTGCAGGCCAGGCAATTCGATGAATGCGATCCGGCCCGCCAAGCTTTCGGAAATGCCACGGATGAGGTCGAAGGATGCGGAACCCAATAGCACCCAGCGACCTTTGATCTCACGCCTCTCGTCGATGAGGGAGCGCAGAACCGGGAACAGCTCCGGCAAGCGCTGCGCTTCGTCCAGGATGATGTGGTCTCCCAGGGAACCAAGCCGTCCTTCGATGTCGGCTTCCAGAGGACGGCGGTCGGAAGGGCGCTCCAGATCCAGGTAGGTCCAGCCAGGGAGGTGCTGCTTGGCAAAGGTCGTCTTTCCGCACTGGCGTGGTCCCATGATGGCGACGATGGGGAAATTCGCCAGCTTCCGGTGCAGTTCTTCGGACCATTCACGGCGATACATACCTTGTAAATTGCAATTCGCGTTGGCAATTTACAAGGCTACCCTAGCTCTTCAGGGCAGCGGTTCGATGCGCAGGGAATCCAGGGCGAAGATGGCCATCTCGCCCTCGAACACGCTCTGGGCCTCGCGCGGCGGCGAGAAGCGCAGGTAGCGGGCATCGGGGCGGGGGACCGGCGAGGTGGGATCCCATTCCTGCCATTTCCCGTCCACGCGGATGCTGGTCCAGGCGTGGGCCCAGAAGCCGTCGGGGCGGGCGAGCAGGCCACGGACCACGCGGGCCTGGAAGCCCAAGGCGGCGGCCCCTTCGGCGAAGACCTGGGCGTAGGCCTTGCAGTCGCCCGAGCCGCGCTCCAGGATCTCGGCCACGCTGCCGGGGAAGAACGTGCGCTTGTACGCGATGCGGCTGCGCACCAGGGAATGCAGTTCATGGAGCCGGATTTCCGGCAAGCCTTCGGGGACGGAGGCGGCCAGCGACATGGCGGCGGGGGAGGGCGTCACGAGCGATCCCGAATCGCCGCCGATGCTGTTGCCGGGGTGGACATCCACCACCAGGATGCCTTCGCGGGCCGTCTTGACCACCTGACGCTCGCCCAGGCTCACGCGTTCCACCTCCAAGGCGGGGCCTTGGGGGCCGTTGAGGGTCCAGCGGGCATTGGGGATGGGGCCGTCGGGCACCTCGCCGCGCAGCACGGCCACCAGTCCGCTGCCGGGATCCTTCATGCGCAGGTGGGTGAGGTTGTTCCACTCGGGCAGCATCTGCAGGGCGATGCTTGCGATCACGATGGCGACCAGGGTGGTCAGGCGCCAGCTCAGCCGATTGATGACCCCGTCCACGGCACTCCCGGCTCCCATCACGAAGACCAGGGAGAACAGGAACTCGCGCAGCAGGGACAGGGCGGCGGACGAGGCCGTGGAGCGCATGACGAAGGCCAGCGGGAAGGTCCAGACGAGCACGATGCCGGCACCGCAGGCCAAGTGCAACAGGTCGGCAAGCGATGCGCGGCGGCCGAAGAGGCGCAGCAGGCACCACGAGAGGGGCGCGGCGGCCAGCCATCCCAGCACGGCGGCCAGGGCCGTGAGGGCCTGGTACTTCCAGGTGAAGTCCATGCCCAAGCCATCGGGCAGCGGCTCGCACAGGCCTAGCCCCAGGCAGGCCAGCAGCGTGGCGATGGCAAGCCAAGTGGGGAAGGCTTCCCGGTTCAGAAAACGGCGGGGTTTGAGGATCCCCAGGATCAGAGTAGCTACCTTGTCGTTCCGGCTCACACCACAAAGCATAGTCACCGCAGGAGACCTTCGACATGGCAGTTGCTGCTGAAGATGCTGCACACAAGATTTCCCGCCCGGAAGCGGAGCTCCTGGTGCGTGGCTGGAATCTGCTCTACAACCGCTGCCTGTCGTATTCCTTCCCCCATCCATTGGTGCAGGAGACCCTGCCCAAGGTGCAGGAACTGTTCGACTCCGCCCTGAAAAAGGCCGGTTCGCTCAACCTGATGCTGCAGGAAGCCATGTTCTTCGTGGACTCCGTGGACGTGATGTACCAGCCCAACAACCGGCGCATCGCCGATCACCTGCGCCGCTTCGGGCTGGAGTCGATCACGCTGCTGCCGGGTTTCTCGGCTCGGGACTTCGGGATGTTCATCGACGCCTGCGCCCTGATCCACCCCAGTGCCGAGGCGTTCGCGAAGTACCTCCACGATCGTGGCTGCCTGCAGATGGAGATCAATAAGGTCTCGCTGCGGGCCGTTAAGGAAGGCGAGGAGCTGGTGGCTGCAGGCTCGCGTTCCGGGGGGGGGATCGGTGGCTTCGGTGGGGCCGGCGGTGGCGACGGCAACTTCCAGGACATCGTGATGCGCGCGGTGATGGGGCGGCTCACGGCCCAGGAGATGGAGGGCAACCTGCTGCTGGCCCAGATGCTGGCTCAGCCCGACAGCCTTGGGAAGGCCGTGGCGGAAGGTCTGGAAGGCTCTGCCGGTGACAAGGGCAACGTGCAGGACATGCTGATGGGAGTGCTCTCCCAGTTCGCCCATTCCTCCAAGAATTCCGGCCACTCGCTGGAAGAGCTGATGACCGGCATCTACTCGATGCGCTCGGAGATGCTGGGCATCCTCAAGAGCCAGAAGACCCTGGACGAGACGCTGGGCGAGGAAGAGATCCACGACGTGGCCGACGAGGCCTTCGATCGCACAGTCTGCCAGATCGCCTCCGACGATTGGGTCAAGTCCAACGGCAACGCCAAGCGCCTGGCCACGGTGCTCACCCGCGTGGTGCCGGGGCGCAAGGACCTCAAGCGCCTGCTTCCCAAGCTCAAGGACGCAGTCCTTTCCAAGGGGGCGACGCTCCAACAGTGGTATCAGCTGATCAGCGAGATCTCCAACCTGTTCGGCACCGAGAAGGCCATGGAGCAGCTGGCCGAAGTCGCGGCCGAGTTCGGCGTCACCACCGACGAAGTGGTCGGGGAGCTGCGACGCGATCCGCGCGGGGCGGCACGGCTGATCCTGGCCTCGGCGGAGATCCGTCGCGTGGGCGGTGCGGACTCCGAGGACCGCATGATCCAGGCCATGCTCGATGCCGTGGACCAGGCCGGGGACCGCTTGGCCGATGCTGCCGGTGCCACGCCCAGAGATGCGGCGGCCTTGGCCCAGGCCTTTGACAAGCTGCGCCAGGAAATGGGGCAGGAACTTGCCGGCAAGGCCATGGACAACGCCCAGCGCCAGGCTGCACTGAAGAAGCTCGAGAACCGCTCCCAGCGGGGCTTGATCGAACTCAAGGCGCGCGCCTTCGCCAGCCAGCTCCGCAATCCCGAGCTGTCGCAGGACGACAAGGCGGGGCTGCTCGAGGAGCTTTCCGGTCAGGAAGGCGAGCTGGACGGCATCCTGGACTCTGCCCTTTCCCTGCTGGGGGAGGACGAGGTGGCGCGCCAGATCGCCCAGGAGATCGTGACGCGGCTGCGCGAGAAGGCGCGGCTCGAACGGGAGAAGAAGGCCGGGAGTGAATTGCCGCAAGGGGTCTATCCCAGGGCGGTGGCGGAGTTCTTCCTGCGCTACGAACTGCGCCGTGCGGCCCGCTACAAGGTCCCGTTCTCGACCATGCTGGTCTCGTTCCAGGGCTTGCCCGAGGATGCCGAATCGCTGAAGGGCAACGAGGTGCAGCTGCGGGGCTTGGCCAACCTTCTTTCAGGCGAGCTGCGGCTTCTGCTGCGCGACGTGGACTTTGTCGGATACATGGGCTACAACCGCTTTTTCGTGGTGCTCCCCATGACGCCCGGGGACAGCGCCTTGCGCGTGGCCCGCAAGCTGAAGGACCAATTGGCCCGGCAGGTGGCGCTCCCATCGGGGCGGGCCTGGGTGCGCCCACGGGTAGGGCTGGTCGCGGTGGACGGCGGCCAGAAGATCAGGTTGCAGGAAATTTACGAGGCGGCTTCTCACAAATGGCAGGAGGATCTCTGATGTCGGGTTTCAATTGGCGTCTCGACCAACCGGTGGCCGGTCTGGTGCGTCTGGTGCTTTCGGGCGAGATGTCGCTTTCGGAGCGCGCGCCCATGCGGCAGGCCTTCGATGCCATCATCGCGGCCGATGCCACCGAGCTTGCCATCGACTTCTCGCTGGTGCGTCTGGTCTCGTCGGCGGCCATCGGTGAGCTGGCCCGTTGCCACCACCAGATCGCCTCCCTGGGGCGCAAGACGCTCCTGATCTGCCCGGTCGGCGATGTCCTGGAGATCATGGAGGTGGCCGACATGCACCGGCTGATCCCGCTGTATCCCGACCTGCCGACCCTGATCGCCGAGCGCGCGCTGGGTTGAATGCCCGTCGCGGTCCGAAAGTGGGACCCGAGGGGATCGAGACGAGATGGCCGGATTCCGCGTGTAGGACGACCGGCAGGGAAACGATGAAATGACGGAATCTGTCGTCAAGACCTGCAAGCACTTCGGGCGCTGCGGAGGCTGCCAGTACCTGAGCGTGCCCTACGTGGAGCAGCTGCGGCACAAGGCCAAGTGGATCCGCGAGCTGTTCGCGGAGTTCCCCGAGGTCATCATCCACAAGGTGGTGGAGAGCCCGGAGCCGCACGGGTACCGGCACAAGGTGCAGCTGCCCTTCGGGGTCGTGAAGGAAGGTCCGCGCACCTTCCTGTCCCTGGGCTGCTACGCCGAGGGGTCCCACGCGGTGGTCGACCAGCACGAGTGCCACATCCAGGATCCGGCCCTCACGCTGGTGGCGCACGCCATCCGCGCCTGGGCCAACAAGGAGAAGCTGCCTCCCTACGACGAGCGCACCGGGGACGGCGTCATGCGCCATGTGCTTTTGCGCCGGAGCCTCACCAACGGCGAGATCCTCATCGGACTGGTCACCAATGCGGAAAAGCCCGCCGGGTCCCGCAACCTGGCCAAAGGGCTGCTTGCCTACTGTGAGAAGGCGCTCAAGAAGGATCCGCGCCGCAACACCGTGGTGGGCATCGTCCAGGACGTGAACCTGCGCGACACCAACGTGGTGCTGGGCGGACACCAGGAGATCTGGTGGGGACGCGACTGGATCAAGGAGACCTTGGGCGCGCACACCCACCGCATCGAGCTTTCCACTTTCTTCCAGATCAACCCATACCAGACGCCGCGCCTGTACGAGGCGGCCGCCTCCTACCTGCCCGAGGGCGTGAAGTGCCTGGATGCCTACTCCGGCATGGGCACCATCGCGCTGTGGATCTCGGGGCGTTGCCGCGAAGTGGTGGGGGTGGAAGAGAATCCCGCCTCGGTCAAGGCGGCACGCCAGGCCTCCATCCATCAGGGCGTGAAGAACGTGCGCTTCCTGCTGGGCGACACGGCCGATGTGCTGCCCAAGCTGGTGGGCGAAGGCTTCGAGGCGGCGATCGTGGATCCGCCCCGCAAGGGCATGGACGAGCGCTCCATCCAGGCCATCCTGGATTCCAAGCTTCCCCGGTTGGTCTACGTCTCGTGCAACCCCGAGACGCTCCTGCGCGACGCCAAGCTCCTGGCGCCGCACCTGACGCTGCGCCAGATCACGCCGGTGGACATGTTCCCGCACACGGGGCACGTGGAGTGCGTGGCGCTGTTCACGCGCTAGCCGGGATCCAGCTCCGTCGGGCGGCGGGCCCGGGAGAGACGCGAATTTCTCCCGGTGCGGTCTGTCTGAAGCGGGGGGCGCTGCTATCTTGAGGACGTGATGGATCCACTCGACAAGACGGCCACCGAAGCCACCTTCCAGCGGTTGACGGAACGGCAGCGGGCCGTGCTGTCCTCCATCGTCCACAGGTACATCGGCGGCGGCGAACCGGTGGGTTCGCGCATCCTGAGCAAGGACCTGGTGGAGTCGATCTCGCCGGCCACCATCCGCAACGTCATGTCCGACATCGAGGACATGGGGCTGATCGAGCAGCCGCACACCTCCGCCGGGCGCCAGCCCACGGAGCTGGGGTTCCGGGCCTGGGTCAATCACCTGATGCCGCGCGAATCCATGACCGAGCAGGAATGCGGCCGCATCGACCAGGCGTTGCGCGAGGCCCGCGACGAGCGCGAACTCCTGATGGGCGTGACCCTGGCCCTGGCCGAAGTCACGCGCCTGCTGGGAGTGGCGGTGGCCCCGGTCAAGAACCGGACCCGGCTGGATCGGCTGGACCTCATCCCGGTGGGCGAGATGCAGATGGTGCTGGTGGCCACCTTCGGCTCCGGGCTGGTGCGTTCGCTGTCCATCGACTTCGATGCGCCCGTCCACAGCGATACCTTCGCCGAGCTGGCCCGCGAGGTACATGTGGCGGCCTTGGGGAACTCCCTGGAGGAGATCCAGCAGAAGCTGCGCGGATCTTGGCAGGGGAGCCTTTCGGAGCTGGCGTGCCGGATCCTGGAAGCCTTGCTCAAGATCTCCGAGTCCGGCGGGCGCGAGGACGTGGTGCTGCAGGGGGCGGCCCAGATGCTGGCGCAGCCCGAACTTGGGGACCGCGCCCACCAGACCGACCTGGTCCAGCTGCTCGAGGACCGCCGCCTGCTGGCCCAGATGCTGCAGGAACGCGCCGGTCAGGACGATGTCGTGATCACCATCGGCAGTCAGCACGGCATCAGCCAGATGCGCTTCCTTTCGCTGGTCAGCCGAGGCTACCGCATGGGCGATTCCGTCGGTTCCATCGGGGTGCTGGGGCCGACGCGCATGCCCTACGGAAAGCTCGTATCGGTGGTGGACTACCTGGCGCAACGGCTCTCCCAAGGCTGAGAATTCACGATTGGTCCAAAGCGAGAACGGCATTTGGGCGAATGTCGCGACGACCGCACTTGCTTTTTTGCAGATTTGCCCCCCAAACGACATTGGAGGAATGAATGTCCCTGGAAAGCCAACTCTACAACGCGACGCTGGTGGCGCGCAGTGACCATGCCCCGGGGCTTGCGACCTTCTATGTCCGCCCCGACACCCCCTTCGATCCGTTCATCTCGGGCCAGTACGTCACGCTGGGCCTTTTGGGCGCCGAGCCGCGCAAGCCCGGCGTGCCGCCGGAATACCACGAGGCCAACCCCGAGAAGCTGGTGCAGCGCGCCTATTCCATTGCTGCGGCCGGGTACGAGATCGACGAGCTGGAGTTCATGATCAGCCTGGTGGACAACGGCAGCCTGACGCCTCGCCTGTGGGAGCTCAAGCCCGGTGACCGGCTGGCGGTGGGCAAGAAGATCGTGGGCACCTTCACGCTGGAAGAGATGCAGACCCGCACCGCCGTGATGGTCGGCACCGGCTCGGGCCTGGCACCCTTCATCTCGATGCTGCGCCAGAACCTCACCCGCAAGATCGATGTCCAGTTCGTGCTGCTGCACGGGGCGCCGCGCCGCTCGGAGCTGGCCTACCTCACCGAGTTCCGCGCGCTGGAGAAGGCCTGCCCGAACTTCACCTACATCCCCGCCATCAGCCGTCCGCAGCTGGATCCGGCCGGATGGCGCGGCATGACCGGGCGCCTGACGCAGTTCTTCGCCAAGAACGGCTCGCTTTTGACCGAGATGGCCGGGGTGGACCTGGATCCGAGCAAGTCCGACGTGTACCTCTGCGGCAACCCCAACATGATCAACGACATCCACGCCGTGCTCGATCCGCTGGGCTACACCAAGCACAGCCGCTCCAAGCCGGGCGCCCTGCACATCGAGGAGTACTGGCGGGAGAAGGAGTGATGCGCGCACCGGGGCTTCGCGACAGCCCGTTCACACCGGAACGCATGGGCCTGCGCCTGCGCCTGGAAGATGTGCAATGGCTGGACGACGAGACCCTGGTGTGGCTGGAAGGGCGCCCCGATCGCGGGGCGCTGGTGGTCCAGACCGGTTCCGATGCGGCGCGGGACCTCGATTCCGAGGTCTCGGTGCGGGCCGGCGTGGGCTACGGTGGCGGGGACTTCACGGTCTCGCCTCGCGGGGTGCTGTATGTGCCGCGTTCGGGCGCCGTGACCCTGCGTCCCTGGAAGGATGCCCGGGCCCCCAAGGTGCTCCATCCCTCGTTCGGCGGGGCGGCCTCGCCGCAGATGTCCCCGGACGGGCAGTGGGTGCTCTTCGTGCACACCTTCAACGGCACCGACCTGCTGGCCTGCGTGGATTCCCGAGGGGCGCGCTGGCCGGTGGACCTGTCGCGCGGGGCGGACTTCTACATGCAGCCGGTCTGGCACCCTTCGGGCGGCCGGGTGGCTTGGGTCGAGTGGGACCATCCCCAGATGCCGTGGGACGGAGCGCGCCTGATGCTGGCCGACTTCGACGCGCTGGTGCCCGGCCTGACCGGGATCCGCGCCATCGCAGGGAGCGAGGACGTGCCGGTCTTCCAGCCGGCCTTCTCGCCCGACGGCCGCAGTTTGGCTTGGCTGGAAGGCGTCTCGGACGACGATGCCCTGGTGCTCCTGGACCTGGAAACGGGCGAGCGGCGCGAGCTGATCCGCGAGGTGGGCCTGCTCCCGCCCGCCTGGGTGCAGGGCATGCGCAGCTTCGGATGGCATCCCGATTCCCGCAGCCTGGTGGTCATCCGCAACGTGCGGGGCGTGCAGAGCCTGGTGCGGGTGGGAATCGACGGCCGGGTCACCGAGATCGACGCCGGTCCCTACACGGCCTTCTCGCAGGTCTCCGTCTCGCCCGGTGGTCGCATTGCGGCCATCGCCTCGGCCTCCGACGTGCCGGAGCGGGTGGTGCGTCAGGACGGCGGCCAGTGGGTGGTGGTGCGCCGGGGCGATCCCGAGGACGTGCCGCGCGAGCTGCTGCCCGCCGTGACCCCGGTGGATTGGACCTCGTCCGACGGCGAGGTGGTCCACGGGCTCTACTTCGCGCCGCTGGGACTCAAGGACGGCGAACTGCCGCCGCTGCTGGTGAACGTGCACGGCGGTCCCACGGCCCAGCGCCTGGCCGCCTGGACGGCCGACACGGCCTTCTTCACCACGCGGGGATGGGCCGTGCTGGAAGTCAACCACCGCGGCAGCACGGGCTACGGGCGCCGTTACCAGCAGGCCTTGGAAGGCCGCTGGGGCATCCTCGACGCCCAGGACGCCGCCGAAGGCGCCCAGGCCATGGCGGCAGCAAGCCGTTGCGATCGGGGACGGATGGTGATCAAGGGCGGCAGTGCCGGCGGTTTCACCGTGCTGCGACTTCTGACCCAACGGCCAGGCGTGTTCCGGGCCGGCGTGTGCCTGTACGGCGTGAGCGACCTGACGGCGCTGGTGGAGGGCACGCACAAGTTCGAGGAGCGCTACCTGGACCGCTTGGTGGGACCGCTACCGCAGACGCTTGCGACCTACCACGAGCGTTCCCCGCTGCGATCGGTGCAGAACATCCACGATCCGCTGGCCCTGTTCCAGGGAGCGGACGACCGCGTGGTCCCGCCCGATCAGAGCGAACGGATCGCCCAGGCGCTTTCGGAGCGGGGGATCCCGCACCTCTTCCGGCTGTACGAGGGAGAGGGGCACGGCTGGCGCAAGAGCGAGACCATCGCTGCCTACTATCGCGAGATGGAACACTTCCTGCGTACCCAGGTGCTGGCGTGACGCCCGAAGTCCTGCTCTTCGACATGGGTGGGGTGCTGGTGCAGGTGGACGCGGCGCGCCGCCTGGATGCCTGGACCGGCGGGCGGCTTTCTGCGGCGCAGTTCTGGCCCCTGTGGCTTTCGTCCCCGGCCGTCAAACGCTTCGAGACGGGCAGGACCTCGGGCGAGGAGTTCGCGTGCGAGGCCGTGGTCGAGTTCGGCCTGGAGCTTTCCCCCGAGGAGTTCCTAGAGGACTTCCGAGGCTGGCTGGTCGGGCCGGAGCCCGGTGCCGTGGAACTGCTGGACCGGTTGGAAGGGCGCTACCGCCTGGCGTCGCTGTCGAACAGCTCGGCGGTGCACTGGCCCCTGATCGAGGCCATGCTCGGCTGCGAACGCCGCTTCCGGGACAATTTCCCCACCTTCCGCCTGGGTGTCCTCAAGCCTGACCCGAAGGTGTTCGAGCTGGTGATCGAACGCCTGGGTGTCCCTGCGGAATCGATCTGGTTCTTTGATGACAACCAGGTGAACGTGGACGCCGCCGTGAACGCCGGCATGCAAGCGTGGCGCGTCCAAGGTGCCAATGCCCTGACCGCGAAGTTGGAAGAGCTGGTGCCGGGGCTGTAGACCAGCCCTACCTGTATTGCCGTTTTCTGTGCCAAGTTGTTGATCGGAGAATGAACGGTGTAAAAATCGGCTCTTCTTGGAAAGATATGACCAACAAACTGTCCGGAATTGCAGGCAGAAATGGGGAAAGGGCGCTGCCGTTAGGAACGAGATCTGAGTCTCAAAACGCCCACTTCAGGTTGCCCTCTCCCCTCCGTTCGATGGATGATGCGCT